>JAABUW010000541.1_pt1 | contig 73842 bp, 103 predicted proteins | sample 5560081 | NCBI WGS metagenome assembly JAABUW01 (sample SAMN10711882, study PRJNA513363) | rock metagenome | isolation source: Antarctica rocks | place: Antarctica: Victoria Land, Knobhead sud | reverse complement strand
TATGAATACAAGCGAATCGGAGCGCTTGTGCTTGCCAATTCAGTCGCGAACCTAAAGATGACCTCGAGCAGTTTTGACCTCCAGGAAATTTGCGTTGACCTCTACAGACCTCCAATCCAAAAGACCCGTGCTTTGCCATTATTTTTCCGAAACGCCAACAGCATGGATGTTGCTGATGAGCCCTGGGCGCTGCTTGCTACCACGACTTGGATTGCCTGAAGCAAGTGAGGTGCTGCACGCTTGACGTGTCACACAGTGCTTGAGACTGCAAGCATGCCTGAACTGACCTTCGAAAGATTCGCAGAAGAATATCGATTGCCGAACGGCGGACTGGATGCAGCGTGCACCAGTCAGCTGGGGCAAGGCGGTGCGTCATCTGGCGTGGAAAGGTGGGTCATGACACGCCTGCCAAACAATTAGCAGTCAGCCGCAAAGGTACCTGCAGCACCTGTTCATGCTATCCTTCTGCAGGCGGATCGCCCGGGCAACTGGAACCGTGTATGCCGTCAAGCGGCTGAGCCCGTGGCACCAAATTGACTTTCCGTTTCTTCTGGAAAACGAAGTGACAGGTCTCAATTACGCCAACCTCTCCAACATACCTCGCGTGGTTAAGTACAAGGAGCTCATCGTTTTGCCACAAGGAGATGCGCGCATAATACTTGAGTAAGCTCTGTGCAACAGATATTCATATAGCAACAAATGTGTGATGGGCTGCTGTACGAAACGGCTGCATTGGACTGCTGTTGATCGTTTAAAGATATTGTGCAGGCTCGTAGAAGGCATCACGCTGAACAGTCCCTTGAGTGAGCTTTGCCCGCCAGGCATTGCGCAGGCAGTTACCATCCAGCAGTATGAGCAGCAGGTGCTGGAGGTGGCTGTGCAGATGGTGGATGTACGTCATGCAGCAAACAGCCTGTTTGTTCTCGTCAAGCCTTGCATTTTTGGCTAATGCGGCGCTGATGTGTTATGCAGACAATGCACTGCCTTCATGTGTGTGGCACCCTGGCGCATATGGACATCACAAGCAGCAACATCATGCTGCGCACAGATGTGTACGAGGCTTGGGATCAGTTGAGGCTGCTGGATTTTGGCTTTGCTCAGTTCTGCAGTGCAGGTAAGCATGCTCCGTTGGCACGGCTGTAGTGTTTGTCTCCATTTCTGCAAGGCATCAGTGTCCTGGGAGTTGTGGCCTCAGCATGCTTCATCTTGCTTTGTACTCATTGCAGCACATAGAACTGAAATACACTGTGCAAAACATGCCTTGAGCCTTACTGCTGTACCTGCCTGCAGATCCAACAGTACTAGATCTGCACCCTCAAGGAGCAACACCAGCATATGCCGCCCCTGAAGTCCTGCGCTCCCTGCAGCAACAATATGAAGGGGCAGAGTGGGGCGACACTCTAGTCAACGGCCGCTCAGCCGACTGGTGGTCTGTTGGGGTGGTGCTGTTCTCCCTTCTGACCGGGGAGATGCCTTTCAGTGATGAGCAGAGCCCTACAGCCAGGGAGGCGCCTGTCACTGTTCCCTCACATTGCAGAGCACAGTGGGAGGACTATCAGTGTGTCCTTGAAGGGCAGCAGAAATGGGTGAGCATCTATTCAGATTGAACTGTTGGGTTGCTCTGCATATGCAATAGAGACACAACTGCAGGCTTTTAACTGTTGGTGAGCAGCTTACACTAGCATCCATGGCTGGCCAGTACGCTTGTAGGACAAGATGTGTCCGTTCGCATGTGTCTATTCCAACCTTGTCCCATAGGTTTGCTCACCAATCATTGGTGCTGGCATGAGCTGCTTGCCAACATATGGAAGGCCTATAGTGTGTGGTGCAAAAGCAAGCTTCATGAGCTTCTTGCTGGTTCGAGAGGCCTCACTTAACATTGTTGTTCAATTGGTTGCGAGGGTGCACATGATTGCCAGCATTTGCGCTTTCATATTTGTGTTGGCTATCTCTTGATGCAAACTGATAGATCGTTGGTGATGCTTGCTTGACCATGAATCACACTAGTGCTTATTGTCTGCAGGTTGAGGCATGTGATCTGGCATTGTCTGCCGGAAGTGAGGTGCAGCACCCACTGCTGGACAAGGTTCGGCTGTGCAGCGCCAACCCAGAGCAGGCTGCCTCTTTCTTCCTGCACCTGCTCCATCCTGTTCCCCACAAGCGCATTGCAGCAGTGGATCATGCATGGACTGCCAGCACACTCAGTAGGATGTATGATGAGATGGGTCTTAATTGCAAAACATCTACAGCTGCAAGTAGATGGTGCAGGATCAGGCAGAGCTGTATCGGGGGGCTGTGCGCCTTCATGCCTTGCTGTGGTGGTAGAAGTCCAACTGTGGAAGCTGAGACTCATCTATCTGGCAGTTGCTCACATCCTAACAGCGAGACCGGTGACCTGTCATGCAGCCGTCTGTCTGAGAGGATGCCATCTTTGCGCAGCAATCAGAGCAAGACATCCCAGAGTGCAGCAGCACATACAGACATGCCTGAGAGTGTGCAGTCTGAAGCAGACATCATGCAGACTGCCCCTACTGCCTTGCAGACCTGCTGGAACAAAGTCAAGAAACCTTTTGCAGGCAGATCTAAGCACCGCCGCCAGCGTGTCAACAAAGGTGTGACTCACCCTATAGCAGAGGCTGCTTCAGGTGCTGTTGAGGTTGTGGCAGCTGATAAGTCTGTCCTGGCACCAGCTGCAGACAAGCAGCAGCAAGTGCTCATCAGAGCTGTGACTGTGACAGCTGCGCCAAGCATTCCCCCACAGCTGGAGGTGCAAGACTTGCAGCAGCAACAGCAAGCCATTAGCGGTTGTGGTCAAGGCCTGTCAAGTCACAAAGCAGGCATAGTTGAGCAGGAGGAACTGCTGACAGATCACAAGGCAGCAGCAGACGTGAGGAGACACAGCAGCTGTGAAGAGCAGGTGCAGCAGCCAGAAGAGGGGCAATCTGCAGAGAGCACCAGGTAATCACTGTTTGTGTCTACTGAAGCTGCTGGGTGTACATCACCTGGTGCTTTCAGCATGACAGAGTGCAACGCTTGCCTGGCAGAAGTTTGCTACAGTGTTGCATTCATTGTGGATGTGTTACTGCATGCTCTGCTGTATTTACTTTCATCTTTAAAGTACTGCATACTGATGCTGAACTGTTGCTGCTGATCTGTTGGGACAAATGTGTCTGATTGAACCTGTTTGCGCGAGCCTGACCATGTCAACATCACTCATTGGCTTGTTGCTTTGAAGGCGCCCTGAAGGAGCCGATGGAAAGAGAAGGTGGATTAGCAGGGGCAAGCAGCTTCTGCAGCGGCTGCGCAGGCAATGAGCAGGAGGTGATGCTGTTGCAGCCATGGAGGGTGCCCCAGACATCCTCACATCTCCATGGTATTTCCTTAAGCCATCATGCTTCACTTGTGAATCCCCACTGAACTCACCATGCTCAACACTGCAACCATGTTGCTTGTTTCATCCGTACATTCAGCAAGTTGTGCAAGTATCCTGTTCATTTGTCTCACCCTGCCTTTGAATCCAATGAGTCAGTCAGCAACTTGTTGATGTTGTCATTGTGCCACAGATGCTGCAGCAAGCTGAAGATTGGCTGTCTTGTTCATGTGCATGAAAGCAGTCTTGACTGCGTACAGGCTTGAGTAGCGTTGGGTGGGCTTCAGAGCGTGCAGTGTCATGCAGCTCCTTCAGTCAATGCTGCCGCTTGCTGGTCTTCTGGCAGGCACATCTGTCTGTGCAAAGCGCTGTTTCCTGAATGCCCACGTGCATACAACCGGCCCCAGAGGCAGCATGTAGTGCATGGACCCTGCACCATGCAGCTTCACCCTTGCTTTGCCAGTTGCCGCCACCTGGCCTAGGTAAATTACAACCCAGGCTTGATCAGTTGACTGATCAACGTTGTGTGAGTCTCATAAGCCCAACAACACAGTTGTGCACAGTGCAGACTGTGTTGAGTCCACTCTGTTGATGATGGAATGTTGTGAGCCAAATCAGGACCTGGTTCAGCAAGGCATTCAGGGCTGTGCATAATTGTCCCTGGGGGCAGACATGTGTTTGTGTGCGCTGCTGCGAGCTGTTTGGGTGCTGCTCCAAACAATCGTGCTGATGTTTGGTTTTGATAGTGTGCTTCTGCAGGATGCAGGTTTGCTAGCCCTTGTGGCTGCAGCCCAAACAGCTGACGCACCATCAAGTCTGCGTGCAAAGGTTGGGGTAAGGGGTGACAGAAGAGCTCCAAGAAAGCGTTAAAGTGGCATTCCACGTCGTCTGAAGCGGCCGAGCTGCTAAGCTTTGGCTTTCGTAGAGTATGTCTCCCGAATGGGATCTGACCTTTCAAGAATTCACAGAAAAGTATCGATCGCTGGACGACAGCCAGGATGCTATGGGCAGCAGTAAGTTGGGACAAGGCGGTGCGTCATCTGGCGTGGAAAGGTGGGTTGGGACGATCAAGCCGAACAAAAAGCGACAGCGGTCAGCTGCAAATACACTGCCAAAGTTGTCATGCTTCTCTTGTGCAGGCGTATTGCCCGGGCAAGTGGACGGGTGGTTGCCGTCAAAGCGTTGAGCTACCTGCATCAAATTGACTTTCCATTTCTGCTAGAAAACGAAGTGAAAGGTCTGGCCTACGCCAATTTGCGCAACGTCCCTCGGGTGGTGAGATTCGAGGAGCTCATCGTGTTGCCACACGGAGACGCGCGCGTTGTTATGGAGTAAGTTTGCTTGGAAGGCAGGCAGGTTGTAGTCCAAGGTGGCTGCCGGTCCATATTTGCTGACCTGAAAGCATTTGTGCAGGCTTGTGGAAGGCACCACTTTGAACAGCCCATTGAATGAACTTTGTCCATCAGGCACTGCTGATGCGCGTACCATCCAGCAACATGAGCAGCAGGTACTGGAGGTCGCTGTGCAATTGATAGAGGTACGTCATGTAGCCAATATTCCAGTAGCTCATTGCCAATGCAAAGCCATGCAGTGCACTAATGCGATGCTAATTTGACATGCAGACCATGCACTACCTCCATGTACGTAATTTGGCGCATATGGACGTCACAAGCAGCAACATCATGCTGCAACAGACTGGATACAAGGCATGGGACCAGTTGAGACTGCTGGACTTTGGCTTTGCTCAGCTCTGCCGTGCAGGTAATCATTCTCTGTTGGCTTGGCTACAGCATTCTCGTCTATTTCCACAAGGCTTCTGTTCCTACATCCTGTGAGTTGTTCAAACAAAGTGCTTCACATCTTGTTTACTCTACCCTACTCATGTACACAGCATGCTTTGTCTCACTTCCTACTCATTGCAGCAAAATTAACTGCGTGAGGCATATTGCGCTTGCAATGCCTTCAGGCTTACTGATATGCTTGTCTGCAGATCCAAGAGTACAAGATCTGCACCCTCAAGGGGCAACACCAGCGTTTGCTGCCCCCGAAGTCCTGCGTTTCCTGCAGAAACAGCATGAAGGGGCAGAGTTGAACCAGTGGGGTAAAGTGCCGGTCAATGGCCCCTCATCGGACTGGTGGTCTGTTGGGGTGGTGCTGTTCTTCCTTCTTGCCTTTCAGTGATGAGGGCCCTATAGTCAGCAAGGCGCCTCTCAATGTTTCCTCACACTGCAGGCCACAGTGGGAAGACTATCAGTGTGTCCTTGAATGGCAGGAGATATGGGTGAGCATCTGCTCAGTTTCATCTGATGGGTTGCTATGCACATGCAACAAACAGACACCACTCACAGGTGTCGCCATGTGCACGCTTGCCATCCAAGCTGATATGAGCTGTGTATCACATGATGGAAAACCTGCTAGCATGTTACGCACAAGCAGGCTTGCTGATCTTGCTGTGTACTTGTTACGATTGTACCACAGACTACTGCCTTGGGTGCACATGAGCACAAGCATTTGCTGTCTCGCTTTTCTCCCTGTTACATTATGGCTCAATGTTCCAAGCGGTCTGTGATTTTGCTCAATCATGAAATCGCCCAGCATGGGCATTGCTCACACTAGTGTTCATTGTTTGCAGATCGATGCATGTGATGAAGCATACATCGATCGAGTTGCGGTGAAGCACCCACTGCTAGACAAGGTCAGACAGTGCAGCACCAACCCAGATCAGGCTGCCTCTTTCTTCCTGCACATCTTCAACCGTGTGTACTTCAAGCGCATTGCGGCAGTGGATCATCCATGGATTGCCAGCACAATCAGCAGGATGTAAGACGAGATGGGTTTCAACTGCAGCAGCTCTGCAGCAGCATGTGACTCGTTTAGGGTCAAGCAGAGCTTTACCAGGCGGCTGTGCGCCTTCTTACCATGCTTTGATGGTAGATGCCCAACCGTGGAAGCTGACACTCATCCTTACACTTGGAATGGTGACCTGTCACGCAGCCTTGTGTCTGAGAGGGTGCGGTATTTGCGCAGCAGTCAGCACAAGACATCTTGCAGTCCAGCAGCACATACAGACGTGCCTGAGAGTGGGCTTCAGTCAGCTGACAAATCTGCCCTGGCCATTGCTGCACCAGCTGCAGACAAGGACCAGCAAGTGCTCATCAGAGCTGTGACTGCAACAGCTGTGCCAGGCAGTCCTCCTGAGCTTCAAGTGCAGGACTTGCAGCAGGAACAGCAATCTATCAGCAGTTATGGTCAACGCCTATCAAGTCAAACGAAAGACCAAGTTGAGATGCAGGACTTGCAGCAACAGCAACAGCAAGCCATCAGCAGCTGTGGTCCAGGCCTGTTGAGCCAAAAGAAAGGCTTAGTTGAGAAGGAGGAACTGCTCACAGATCATGAGGCAGCAGCAGACATGAGGAGACACAGCAGCTGTGAAGAGCAGGTGCAGCAGCCAGCAGAGGGGCAGTCTGCAGAGAGCATCAGGTAACCACTGTTTCAACTAGTGCTGCTGTCTATACTCATCTGCTGGTGCTGTTTGCATGACACGTTGTCATGCTTGCTTGACACAAGTTTGCTGCAGTGTTGCATTCCGCAGTGTTGCACTCACCATAAACGTCTTTTGAGCATGCTGTGCTGTATTGCCGCAATGTTACAGTACCGCGTATTGATGCTGGATTGCAACTCATCTGTGGAGACAACTGTGTTTTACTAAACCTGTTTGTGCAAGCCTGATCATCTTGCCAACACCACTGATGATGTTGTTGCTTTGCAGGAACCTGGAAGGAAAGAGAGGGTTGGTCAGCAGAGGCAAGAGGCTTCTGCAACGGCTGTGTAGGCGATGAGCAAGAAATCTATCAGACTCAGCTCAATATGGTCAATTTGTCGCAGACATTATGGACTGCAGCAATTTCTGAGCATTGAATGACGTGTTGAGGTGTATGACAGAAGTCTTATGAGAATCCATCAACTGCACTTTCTACATGCGCAAGCAGGAGTAGCTCTGCTTGGACTTTAGAGCATGCAGTTTTATGCAGGTTTTTTCAAGTCAAGGCTGGCACTGTCTGTAGTTCTGATCTTTGCATCTAAGTGAATGCCCATGTGCATACAATGGAGGCAGCCACATGCCTAATGTGTGCATGCTTCGATGCCAGTAATTATACACTGAATCAATTGTGAGGTTGTAAAAGAGCCCCAGCTGACAACATTGCAGTTTGTCAACAAAGTGGCCGCTTGTAATACATACAGAAATTAGTTTGTGTTTTGAGGTTGCCCTAGCACACCCCAGTAATAAGTTCTATGTGATGGTAAAGTTGCATGTGTGGTGATGGTTCACACAGCAACATGAGTCGCAAGGCAACACATACTGCCATTCACAAGCCACAACAACTGCAGAGTGAAAATGCTTCACCACACGCCTCAGCATTTGCAGTCCTAAACCCTAACAACTTCTACAGTTGACAGGTACTACAAAGACCCTGCGCAGCTTGGTGTAGCTGTGCAATGCAAGCTTGGCTACAGCAGACACGGGGTCCATTCTGTGTGCAAGGACAAGATGTGCTTGGACATGCCAAAAAATGTCACACGACAAATTACACAACTTCGGGCAGGATTCCTGAGCCCCTGCTCTCATACAAACCCTTACGATTACACACCAGGGCTTATTTAAATTGGGTGAGCCACAATGAACTGCATGCAGGTGTGACACATCAGTGCTACCGGGACTTGTTCCTTGCCTTCTCTTCGGCAAGTCTTCTTTCGAGCTGTTTTATGTATGCGCCCTCAGATTTGACCTTTTTGTACGCAAAATGCAGCCTTTCGAATTGCTGCTCCTCAGCTTTCAGAGCATTCTCTATCATTTTCACCATAGACTGATAATTGAGGATGTTGCGCCTGGACACCTGAAGAGAGCTCAACAGCATGTCTTCATGAGGACTGGTCCTCCTGCAATCACAATGTTGGCAAGTTTCCAGGACTGTGCTAAAAAACATCAGGACACACCTATGGCAGCAGCAGCAGCAGCAGCAGCAGCAGCAGCAGCAGCAGCAGCAGCAGCGGCAGCAGCAGCGGCAGCAGCAGCAGCGGCAGCAGCAGCAGCGGCAGCAGCAGCAGCAGCAGCTTAGTCAATGGCTTACTCTTCAGGCGGTGCAGCAGCAGCCCCCGAGAAGACTGCTTCATCTCCTTGTCTAGTCACTGCTTGGGAGAATGCTGCTGCAAACTGTGGGTTGTTAGCAAACAAGGGGTTGCCTGGTGCTTCTGAATCAACCTGACGATCCTGAGCAGCTATGTGTTTCGGCTTTCTAGATCTTCTTAGTAACTTTGGAGGCTGCAGACTGCGTCCAAAAGTACGGCAGCTGTAGACCTGGGGTATTCCAGGTGCCTGCAGTGCAAGACATCACAGAAATCAGGCAGACACGGATTGTGAATGCCGCGTGCAGCTGCGTCCGGCAAATGCAACGACGATTTACCGTGTGAGAGTGGTAACAGGTCTGTTGTACAGCAGGGCACATGATACAAACGTGCTTGGTTCTACTACTTCCTCTGATCAGAATATCAGGCCTACGCAGGCCCTCGCCCTATGAACACGGAATGAGGAGCAAATGGCGTACAGCAATCTTTGAAAGTGATCTGAGTGCAAGTCTGGAGCAGCTCAAAAAAAGGTACGTTGGATGCGAAGTTGCGCAAGATCAGAATCGGTCAAACGTTGACTGATCATCAGTCACTGATGCTCTGAATGCTTCCTTGAGTTGACCTAACAGCTCTTGTCATCGCTTTGCGCATTGCAAACTGGACGTGAGCATTGGATATGGAGGAGAAAGCTGAGCAGGTAGGTGTGGTGATACGTCCGCCGCGGACGTTCAACAAGCGTGCTAAAGTTGTGCTGCCTGCAGGCTAAGCAGCAGAAGCAGAACAACAACTTGCTGTTGCTCGCCTGCACCCGGGGATACTACGCTGATGTACGAACGTTACTCTTTTCGTAAGATCTTTGTTCCGACCGAGTTTGAAGGTCCTAAACTTGCTGCAGGCCCAGCACTTGGTTCAAATAGGTGCTGACATAGCAGCTCGAGATAAACAGCGCTTGAGTGCACTTCACTTCGCAGCAGCTCACGGACATCTAGATTTGGTCTCATTTCTTTGGTCAAAAGGGGCTGAACTAGATTGGGAATCTCCCGGTGGGTCTCCTGATCTTACAGGCTTGATCAGCCATAGCTGTAACAGCAAGCACACTGGCCTTCGCTATCAATGCTGTTAAACTCTCAGCATCCTGTGCACCAAGTGCAGATGGCAGGTCTCCCTTGCACCTGGCAGCACTCAAGGGTCACAGCAGCGTAGTGCACTTTCTGCTCAGCAAGCAGGCTTGGGCTGATGCTCAGGATGCACAAGATAACACCCCATTGCATCTTGCAGCCAGGTATCATGCTCAGCCTGTCCTTTGCCCATACAGACTTGATAATCATTCTCTACTGACTTGATGAGAGTGGTATATGGTCAATAAGGCAAACGCCACTGTGTTATGCATGAAAGGAACTTCTTGAGCTGGTACATTGGTATGTTCAAGCTCACTCAATGAAGCCTCAAGCTTGCTCAGCTGCTCACCAAGGTTTTCACTCAGGGCTGTGAGCTCCTCGATTCTCTGCAGGGGCAAAAGCCTGCAGACAGTCTCTGAGCTTTTGACGGTAGCAGCCAGCACAACCATCACAAACAAGCTGGCTCTGACACCATTAGCAGAAGCATTGGTGTCAGGCCGCACTGAGAATGCACAGCTTCTTGTGGAAAAGGTACGCCTCGTTGGGCAAGCTAAAATCAACTTGCCAGCGGTGGCCAGCTATATACATGAGTTTCTTTTGTGTGACGGCAGCTTCTGGCAAAATCGAGCTTGCAGAGGCAAAAGCTGCACCCTTGGCAACACCCCTGAAAATGCAAGGTTATTCTTCTGCTGCAATTAAACTTCAGAACAGCACATGTGGAGTTCCCCGTGTGTCAGTGTGAAACAAGCTGCCGCTGAAATAATTGAACAGTCTGAACACACTTGTGCGCTGTGTAAGCCGCACCCAGCTTGAAACAGCAAGCAAAGGAATGGAGCTTGCCACATCCCGCCTTGGTCTGTCATGCAAGTAGCAAACTCCTACTATCTGCCATTCACGATTGGGGTCTGCAGGACCCCACAGGGTTGAGCCATAGGGCAAAGGGGTGGAGCTTGCTGCATTTAGCTGCCAGCACAGGCCAGCCCTCTTCTGTGGCCATGCTCATCAAGCACGGCGCAGATGTTCACGGTGTGTACAACCCAGGGCTGGCATTCATTTGCATTACTCTTCATTTTGAAGATGAAGGGACACAAGTGACCTAGCATAGCTGGGCTTCATCCATGCATTTTGCAGATTGCCCGAGGTTATTTGGGCAATCTGGCATGCTCTGTGGAATGGGAACTACACTTCCCCTGCCTCACTTTCCACATGTCAACAGGCATTACTGTGGAGCCCTCCCACTGCATATGGCATGCACCAATGTTGCTGCCTCTCATCTCATGGTGCATAACAAAGAGGTTTAGAGCACTCTCACTGTGTGTACTAATAGTTGATACAAAAAAGAACCAGCGTAGTCATGACAGTAGAAATGGAATTTGGAGTTGTACCAAGAGTTATAGTACAGATAACAATGAAGTTACACGCCTTTCCTCTGCCCTTGCCCCTGCCCTTGTCTCTGCCCTTGCCCCTGCCCTTGCCTCTGCCCTTACCTCTGCCCTTGCCTCTGCCCTTGCCCTTGCCCCTGGCCTTGCCTCTGCCCTTGGCCCTGCCCTTGCCTCTGCCCTTGCCTTCAGCCACATCTCATGGGCATGCTGCTGCCACGTCTGGCAGTGCAGCAAACACCAAAGCTGCTCGTTTGCGTCCAGAATCTTCTGTAGTATGGCTGACACCAGCTGTGGTTTGTAGACAAGGAAGCTGGCTCTGGATTGACTCCCCTGCATGCTGCTGCAATGTCTGGCAGTGTGGCCTGCATCAACCTGCTGCTTGAGGCCAAAGCCTCCACGTCAACAGCCTCCTCTGATGGCAGGTGAGCTTCTTGTCACAACTTCCCTTGCTGTCTCATCTGTGGAGAGAATGCCATCCTTCCAAAAGCCAGACGCCTGTGTGTTGCTGAGTTCGAGTTGAAACTGCCTGACTTGTTCTGGAAAAGCCTGATGACTCATCACTTTCTGGTATTACTGCAGCTGCCTCTCTTTGGGGTGATGCCACAGGTATGAATGTGGACAATGCTCTGTGAGTGTGCATGCTGGCATTGTTGGTAATCCTTCAGATACTCCACACAAGCAAGTCTTTCCCTGACTCCAATTCCCTGTCATAAAGAAAAAACGAAAAGACTACATCTTTTGGTGTCAATTTAATGGGAAGCCAAGTATTATACTGGGCTGTCCTGTCATACCCCAGGTGATCCCATAAACCCTACGGCATAACCCCAAAAGCTTTGCTGACTGCAGTCTCCCAACTGCTCTGGTGCCATCAGACCATCCCAAGAGCGCACAGCTGCTGGCCCTGCTCAAGTCCTCTTCCTCTTCTGCCACTCCTTTCAAGCAGCAGAAGAAGAAGAGCAGTGACAATCCGGCTGGCAGGGGCAGCATCCAGCCCTCAGAGGTGACTGGCCCGCCGCAGGTTCAAGCGTTCAAGGTGAGTCTTTAGAGTTTGGGGTCTAGGGTTTAACCAGCCGAGGACTTGCTGTCAACCCCTCTGACCAGTTTCTTCAGCTCTCACCAGAACATGTGGTACATGGTCACCCCAACTCTTCGATGTGTCTCTCGCACGCTTTCATACTTCCAGCTATTGCAGCTGGTGTCTTTCCAACACAGGAACAAGAAATTCCTGGCCCTGTCAGGCTGGCAGGCTCTGTCAGATCCGTGATCAGACACGCTGTAGCAGCCACACATTCAGACAACACCCATACTCTTGAACCCCTACCCCATGACAGACCCCAGCCTGACCTGCTCCTGCTGTCACTCATCAACTGAGATGGCCGAGCGGACTCAGCGTCCCTGTTTGCCTCAGGCTCTGAGCAAGGAGGCTCAGCTCAGCCGAGTCGAGCGCTGGGCAGAGTCGGGCCCTGAAGACCCCCAGGTTGCCGGGGAGCTGAAGGGATTCTGGTCAGAAGTGAAGAAGAGACTGGCAGAAGCACACAAGACTCTGATGGTGCTGGCATTGCACAAGGTCAGCTTGTATTACATACAGCTTGCATTACATAAAGCTTGCGCTACATGAAGCTTGCATTACATACAGCTTGCATTACATACAGCTTTGAAAGCATCAAAATTGTATACCGCTACCTCTCCTTGTTCTTATCGTCTGTCTTCAATGTTCTGTTGATTCCATCTCGGGAATGATGCCAGCAGTGCATGATGCTGGCCACGCGTGATCTGCTCATCCTATAAATCAAGCCAGCAAGCCAGCTAATAAACAGACAGATGGACAGATAATTAGACATACGCACGGACACACGGACAGAATGATTGCTGAATGAGTGGATGAACAAACCCTTTTCATGAAAGAATGGAATGCAGGTGTTGATGATGCTGCATGAAGATGAAGACTACCAGAGGGACGTTGGGGATGCACAGGCCATGGACGCTATCCTCAATGATGTCAAGCAGCACCCAGAGAAGCTACAGAAGTAAGGTTCACATACTTCATCCAAAATGCTGCCTATATAGGCTCTTGCTTGTGCTGGCTTGTGCTGCAAAGCATGGCTTGGATGTACGCTGCTGTAATCTGCTTTGGCAAGCTGCCTTTCCCAAATGGCACCCAAAATCAGAAAGCAAAGTCTGTCCTGCCAGCCTTTCAGCATGCATAAGTATTGCCTTTTGACTGTTCCCCATTGATCAAAACTGCCCTGCCTCTGAAGTACTTTGCATGGCATATGCAGCTCTTCAGGTTACGTGCAGGTTTGCTCAGTCAATCTCAGGAGGTTGCTGCAACTGATGACACTACACTAGTGCCAAAATGCAAGATGTCTTGCTGTATACAGGTACAGCTTAGAGCCAGCAAAGCAGAATGTCTTCAAGAAGATGGAGCTGTTCACGGTAGGTTCCCTTGGGATGTGTGCATGCAAAAATTGAAGGAACAAGTATATTTGTTTTCAGCAATCTTGACAGGAGCTCACGTACCTAGCTCATCATGGGAAGCTTTATTATTATAATTATTGTTATTACTCTTGACAGGAGCCTCTTGAGGCATGTGCCCAAAGCCTGCACAGCCTCTCCCCTCAGAAAAGACTAGATTTGAATAAATTTTTTAAACTAATATAGTGAATTCAGTGAGACCAGCAGATTAGCTCTCTCATGTATGCAAACACTCGGTGGTTTGCATGTCTACTGTGCATGCTTTGCCTTGCCTGCAAGTCAACTAAAACAGTAGCAACGTTTTGGCGTCGATTGTGTGTGCGTGCTTCTTCCTTGCCGCAGAACTCAACCTAATTGCTACAGACAGCAGCATGTTTATTCAGATCACCACTTGTGTGCCCTGAAACGTGAAGAACTCTTCCAAGTTATTAGCATAAATTTTGTTCTCTTTTTTGTTGAAGAATCCAATTACAAAAAATGATTTTGGTATGCAGATGGTGCTGAAAGCAACAGACCAACGTGGCAAGGTACCTTGGCAGGAGACCCTCATCCCCTCAGACAACCCAAACTGGCAGGTCTGTCATAACACACCTGTCAATACACTTCACAAACCAGTTGAGTTTAGTGGGGAGCTTTGTTACGACACCCTCTAGTTTAGGAGGTGTTTTGTTGCAGATGCAAGCTGTGAGGATGCACTGAACTGCCACCAACCAGCTTAGAAAGAGAAGTAGTGCAGCTGTGTCTCTTGCAGGTCTGCTGAGCAGCTGTCTCTTGTCTGCATTGTTCAATTGATACTGTAGGTGCTTGGCAAGTGAGAACAAGATGACAGTGATGATGACACACAGCCAGACAGTTCTGCAACAGGTGTTGCACAGTCATACAGTCTGCTGCACAGCTGTCAGGATGTGCGTCATCATGACTACCATCTTTTTCTTGCTTGCCGCTGCAATTGGCACTGCTGACTATCATAAACTGAAGCAAGGGTGTGTGCAGGAGCAAGACAAGCAGCGTAAGCAAGGCCTGATGATGATGTTGGAGACCCAGAAGGAAGCTGCTATAGCAGCTGCCTTGGCAGGTATGCTGGCCTTGCAGTCTAGCTACAGCTGCTCATGCCAGCTTGCATGTGTACATCACGAACAATGACAAGCATGCATGTTGTGACGCATCATCAGCTTAGAGCAAACATAGTGACCTAATGGTTACAGCAAGTTAGGCATGACCCTTGACGCCATTGCTAGCGCATCAAGGTTTGTTGAATGACTCACACCACCATGAGTGTTGCAAGCAACAGGTGTTGCTAGATGCTGCTACAGCTTTGCATATGTCAATTTAGCTGTACGTCCTTGCTCTGACTGCACAATCAAGTTGCAATGTGAGTGTTTTGTGGTGTATATGGTGTATATATATGGTGTATAGTATATATATTGTGTATATATATATGGTGTATGTATGTGGTGTATATAGCCAAGCAGCCACAAAACCCAATGACAGGGGCACATGCTGCACAGGTAGTGAAGAAGAAGCAGCAAAGCTAGCAGATGCAGCAGAGGCTGCAAGCAAGCACAGTCTTGTCCAGTCACAGCAAGCTGCCACCGCTGCCACCGCTGCCACCGCAACCTCAGGCCTGAGCGACAGTGGTACCCCCGCAGCCAGCAGCACCAGCAGCGGTGGCGCTGCCACTGGAGCAGCAAGCACCCCAGGAGGAAGAAGTGTGCAATCCGCCACCAGTCCACAGAAACCACCATCTGGATTGAGGTCACGTAAAGGTCAGCAGCATCAGCAAAGCAAAGGCAAGGTCAGTGAAGGCCAGGAAGGTGCAATAGCTGCGGCAGCAAATCCGTCTGATGCAATAGATGAGGACGAGCTGCCTCCAGTGATGACCTGGAAGGTGAGCTAGAGTCCCATGGTTGGCATTGTGATGATACGATGAACTTGCCGGGACTGCTCAATGCTGCATATCATGTGCATATCAAAGAACTTGAGACTCGACAACAAGCAGAAGTGCGTCTGCATTGCAGTCTGGTGTCATTTTTATGACAGCTTGTGTGCATGGACATGCATGGCAGGCAATGCACGACTGCAACATCCATGCAAGGCAATCACATGAGCTAAGCAGATGCAGTGCAGTCTGCTTACATGGGTGCAGCAAACAGCAATGTGGCGCTGTTGGGCTTGCAACAAACAACAGGCACCTGGTCTGCCTCTTGTCTCAAGCAGTCAAATGAGCCCCTGTATTTGTCAAGGGCTGGACGTGCAACTTGCAGGAGGCTCTGCATCATTTGAGATTTCAGGTCATAGGATATGGCGTTCTCCTGCTGGGCTTCTGGGCTTGGTTAACGTGGATGGATTATACTCGTGAGGATCGGCTTCATGACCTGTCTGCCCGGCCAGAAACTGATAGCAGTCCCCAAACTTGAGACTGGTTTCTGTATCTTATCACTTTGCTTTATGTATGCCATATGCATTTGATGTATGGCGACCCCGCTGCCTTCTCAAGCGGCCTGCCAATCGCGGTCAAGCTGAATGCAACTTCCGGATTTTCATGGTTGATTTATGTATACGCCAACATATGCCCCTTGCCCTACCACTTTGCAAAGATGCTCCACATGCATGGTGCAGCAGATATGTAAGCATACAATGCGCAGCAAGTCCGTGCATAGAGTCTAGCAGGATAATGCGCTCTAAACAGGCTTGTCTTCGAGTCACACAGCTTTGTATTCTGTAACGATTCGCTCTCAGTTGTAACAAGACCCATTCGTTGTCCATCATAAGATGGACACACCTTAAACCAAGTCATCTTTGTGTGACTGTGAAGTTTGCTAGTCTATGATTGCTTTGTCCAGAATTGCGCTGATGTCTCTCACACTCAACATGCACACATATGCTAAAGTAGCTGCAATCGGACTCCTGTGCCTAGTCCACCAAACGACAACTTCCAGCCGCAATGTCAACTGAGATGCTGTACAGAACACACACCATGTGTGGTGCAACTGCCACCTGATGCATGCAGAGGACAGCATAGGCTAGTCTTTGCTATATATCGCTTTTGCTTCACAAGTGCATGTCCTCGCGCACAGGAGCTTCGACGCCAAAGAACTCTCCCCTGATCATGGGCAGATTCTGTGCATATGCGATCCTCAGACGCTCATCAATGGTGTTTGAGCACACAATCTTACCATCTCCAGACGCCACCACCACGCCACCACAGCTGCATGCAAATCACACGCTCACTACATGCAGTAACAAATCCATGTCCTGCAGTCATCTTGGCGAGCAAGACAGCAGGTACGTAAATTTTTATTCCATTACGATCACAGTGTCTTTAGGTTGAAGTTCCTTTTCACATGCAGAGAAAGCTTTCTGAAGCAGAAACCAGGACAGCGACACTAGTGCCCAAGACATAGCTTTGATGCTGGAATTTATGCATTTGAGAGCACAGATGGCCGTGATCACGCACCAACTTTGCATGCTGCAGACAAGGATGTGTATAACACAAGAACTTGGTATATGATAGAGGCTAGCAGTGCTCCGAGACGCAAACAGACATGCAAAGGCAAAAGTGTGATGCAGGCGTCATGAACTTTATGAGGTGACAGGTCAGTAGGTGAGCTGTGTGGAATGATGTAGTAACCCATCAGGTGCTTGAGAGCTGATCAGAAGGTACAACGAGTGACATGTGGATTGCACATGCCATATAGGCCGCCGTAAAGTAGTAATCATAACTGCGAGTGTTGTGTCAAGACCAAAGGGACAGTCCTTTGCTTAGAGCAACTCAGATTGAGTATGGAACCTACATATTGCTCACATTTTTTTTTTTCATTTTTCATTTTTTTGCTCACCATATCTGCTAATCAGCTTTCAAGCGCCTGGTGCTAACAGGCTTAGTCATGGTGAAACGTTATGCGAGAACATACTAGGCATCACTTACATTCTGATACAAGTCCAAGAACAGCAGTATGAGCGCTTACCAGGAGTTCTCTTCCTCGCCCTCCTTGCCATCCCCAGCAGCAGGCAGGAAGTTCTTGGTGTCTAGGCTGGCTGATGGCGCATCCTTGCCAAAGGCATCCTTGAACTTAGACTTGGCAGCCTCAATCGCCTCCTTAGCCAAGCTCTGGTCTGCCTCTCGCACCTTCACTATCACTGTAGGCTCTGACAGCTTTGCATACGCCTGCATGGGGCAACAACACATGATGACCCTTGTCTTGAGCCTGACAGCTTTGCTGTGGAGCCTGGCAGCTGTGCACATGCACACGTGGTGCAAGACTGTATGAGTCATATCTCATTGACTTGGATGCCACCAGATTGGCTGACACACAATCTTGGTGAGAGCACTTGCCAAGCTTTTACATACCAACAGCACGATTGCGATCCAACCAGAAATGCAGCTGCATGACTGAAAGGGCTGAACAATGGAACTCCTGGGCATGTCATCCAGGCTTGAGTTGGACAGTGCTTAGCAGGCATATGTGCTTCAAGAGTCCCTTAAGTATCATTCCCTGTTGTCTTGTATGTTTTGTGCATTCAGTATAAGAGTACTCAAGATCTACTCATCGCGCTAGCAGACCACCATAACAGCTGCAGGTTAACACAATATTGCCTGTGCAAGCGCTTGGCAGCGGCTCACATAGCAGCATCACATCTTTGCTAGGCGTGACTAAATGCCCTCATGTCATGATGTACAGGTGAGTCTGGGCCTCAACAGCATACAGTATGGTCCAGGCATGCATGCTGCTTTTAACTATGCGTGGTACAGAGAATCAGCATTTAATGGCAACGCCAATGACTATGTTGTAGATGAGTCCCGTATTTGGCTGACCTACTGCTTACCTGTAGTAGGAGGTCAGTCAACAGCGTCTTGTACTTTGCTGTGTCTTTTGCAATGCCTGCCAAGCTCTGCTGGGCATCATGGATAAGCTCATGCACTGCATTCTCCCTGGCTTGCAGGACCTTCAACCTTGACTCATTCAGCTGCTTGGAGTACTCTCTGCAAATGGGTTTGGCAGACTTCAGCACACTGTTGCACTTTCCAGGGAGGATGATGAAGCATTTGTGCAGGTTACATACATCTTCTTCTTGACGTCTATCTGTCCTTCTCTCCTTTCGTAGTCCTTGCGAATCTTGGCCTTCTCTGCTTCTAGGAGCTGCAGCTTCTCGATGTTGAATTCCTGTGGCACAATTTGCGTTCTCAGTACGTGAGAGTTGGAGGTAAAGCAGTGGTTGGACCACTACATTAGACCTGGCATAAGCATATTGCTAAAGTTGCTTTAGGCATGCAGACATTTCCCGATGCTATTCCAGCTTGGCTGCAAAGAAGTGACATGATACAGCAAAACGGTGTACCTCTTCGGCAGAGACAGAGATTTCGTTAGCTTTCTCTTCGGCCTCCTGCTTGATGAACTTTACCATCTGATCGATCTGACGCTCGACCTGCAACATACATGGCTGAGATCTGGGATATCCCAACATCACGGCGTCTAGCAACACAGTCATGCTACATCAACGCACCTCCGTCTCGTTCATGGTGACTTTTCTAGCGCTTCAAGAAATAGTTAGATCTCCGTATCTACCTGCCCTGGCCTCGCGCACTCACACAAGCGAAAAGCGGTTCCCTTTGACTTTCTATACAGCTCGAGACACGCCGCGTATGTCGTCTTGGAATCGCTTTGCGCGCAACACAGGCAGGGTCCAATCTCACACACACATGGGGCATAACCTGCTCGAAGTCCGTTAAACTGCATTTCGCTCCAGATTTCGCTCAGTATTTCGCCCTAAATGGCTAACCGCATTAAGTGCGGCGCTGCATTCGGAATGCAGCATTCCAGCCGTGAATTCCAGCGAGCAGTCGAGGCGTGAAGAGAGCGGTGGGCTCTAGTGATCCGACAGATACTCGGCCTGCAAGAGGTGCCCAATGCATAAGGCAACGGTCTACATTACCAGCAGTGGATGCCCCGGATGTCAGCTGCAGCCGGTATGATATAGATGCAGACATCAACACCATCTTTCAGGAGGAGCTGTTCACAGATGCAACAGTGGCAGTGCAGGGCAGGGTGTGGCATGTGCACAGGGCCATCCTGGCATCTGCCAGCCCCATGGCTGCTCGTTGCCTTTATCGTGGCCAACATCCAGTCTGCTTGACAGTTGTTCAGCAGAAAGCGAAGCTGCTCCACTGTGGACAACAAATTCCAAGTTGTAATCTCCAGCTTCTGAACTTGAACACCATGACAACACTGCTTCGCCGCCTGACAGCATCTTTTTGTGTCAGCCTACACTTGTGGAGGCCAACACAGGCCAGAACCAGTGTTGCCCACTCTTCCTAACCAACACATTCTTTTGGCAACGAAAAAGGTATGACCTGCACCTCTGCTAGAACATTCCACGAGTGATGAGCAACGTTTTATCGTGCGCCTGCTTGCGTTGCTCCTCAGGCTCGCGGCCCTCTGTCAACGATTGCAGCTACTCTATGTTTTAGGGCACCGTAGTTTCCTTGGGGTCTGGCGGTGTCCAAAAAAGCATTGGCGCTGTCCAAGAAGCAGAGTGCTGGGTACAAAATGCTTGCATGTGTCGTAGCAACCTGTCCAACTGTTGAAAGCTCTTCAGTGGGCTCCATTGACGTTCGCTAAAACAGTGAGGTGTTATGCGTACTCAACGCTGCCTTGACACCACGGAGCAATGGCTTGGCACCGCAGCAGGTCCCACAAATTTGAAAACACTCCTGGGCAGCCATATGCCTGCACTCCTGATACAGAAGCATGGAAGAGAGTGTCTCAGTCACATTCAGCAAGGCAAACTTATGAGCAAACTGACTCCAATGCCGCAGATATTGACAAAGATCAAGTGGTCGTTTACAACACAGCTGGAGTTTCAGATGCAACAGTACCTCTTCTGGCAGCATCAGCCTTTGATTGGGATTACATAGCAGCAAAGTTGCCAGATTTTACACCTCAGATGCTCAATGTCGCAGATCTTCTATACAAGACTGAATTTGAGCTAGTCAATCGCCTGAATGCCATACTGGAGCCTGCAGGCCTGACTAAAGTCTATCATGTGTCTGAAGCTGTCAGCCGAGCCGACAACAAATTCATGTCTGTAGCTGAGAAAGATGCCTTGGAGTTGGCCTTGGACACATTCTTTACAGAAATCGCTGGGGATCATGCGCTGGAATGTCGACAGCAGTGGCACATTTGCATCAACTGGATGAGGACACGCATAGCAGTTGCGCATCCTACAAGCTGCAGCAAGCCGTCCACTAGAACTCAGCGGCTGAGGCAAGTACATCACTCAATACAGCATGAGGAAGAGTATGAACTGGTGCGTGAGGCAGCTATGGCAATGACTGCTTGTCTTGCAAGAATGTGGAACACTGCTTTGTGACAAAGCTCATGTGTAAAGGCTATTTCCTCAGTCTACAAGCATGGCAAAGTCATGTAGCAATGTCTTTGCCATAAAAACTGTGATCAACCTGGCTGTTCTCACCTAAGCTAGCTTGACACGCGAGGTTGTGGAACGCTTAGGTGTGACAGAGCTTGCATGTGTTGCTTACCTCTCTGTCCTTGTTGCTGCAATCATGGGTCTGCAGACAGGGCATAACTAGTCCGTCTGTTCTCAAGAAGGAAAGTGGCATTGTATTTTTGTCTGACATACGGTGTGTGCTTTTCTTATAGCTGTAGCAAACTTCTTTGTCATAATCTACATAGCCAATATCAAACAGCAGGCTGCTTCTTTAAAGAATGTTGTCAGCGCTATATTGTGTGTCTCAAACATGCTAGCGCTCTCAGAGCAGCAACAAAGCTTGATATGCAGCGCTGACGAAATGTGATTATGCGTAGGCTATTTAGGATAGAAATCTCGCTGAAAGTCTTTCTGTGAAAGAGTTTGAAGGCACACTGCGCAGCAGAAGATTGTTTGCCAAGGTCACAATGTGTGTCTGAACTGCATTTCTTCGGTAGGGAGTGCGTGAATCAGACACTGTGGTGTGTGCGGTTGATGAACGATGGCAGGCGTGCAATCTGAAGCCAAAACTGTTCCGGAAGCGCACAGCGCTGACGATAAGCCTGCTGCACGCATTGCTTTGACATACGAAGGTCTACCAAGGTGGCTGATCTAGCTAACACCGACTGAATCTTAAGTGCATATATTTTATCAGCGCAGGCCTACAGATTGCAACATCCATGCGACTACCATGCAACACTCATGCATCCACCATGTCCGTTGCAGGCAGAGCAAAAAGTTCCTGGACAAAGTTCTGCAAGACTGGGCCAAATGGCATGCAACAACCTACCAGACTGAGGTATGTATGCACTGCAATCGTGCACTCCAAACAAAGCACCTCAGCCTGCTTTCCGTGCAGTTTGCGAATGATGGTCATTTCGAGAGTGGCAGATACGAGTATGTGCCTGCTACCATCGCTGCTGAAGACATCACAGTCCTTGTGGACAAGCCAGAGCTTCAGGAAGTACAAACGAATATTGCTGCCAACTTCAACCTGCAGTATGAAACAGTACGTCCCTTGGGTCATTACGCTATACATGGCCAATGCCACCTGCTGGTCTCCTTGTTGGCAGTCCATGCTGCAAGTTAGCAACCTCTCATCATCTGTCATGCTGTAGGCAAATGAAGTCCCAAAGTATGACCGAGCTAGTGATGCAGTCTTGCTCCCAGTCAGGTTTGACAGAGCAGGCGAGCCCAAAGAACCAGATTTGTTTGCAAAGGCAGAAAGACGCTGCCACAACTGCGGCAGCTATGCTCACACTGTTCAGGTAGTCTTGTCATTGCTTCTGTCTCACATAGATCCTGCACAACATAGCACACACAGCACATCTCACATATCTTTCTGGCACAACGTAGCATGCACAAGCCATCTCATGCATATCTCTGGCATACAACAGCATGCACAGCACATCCCATGTATTTTTCTGGTATATGATGGCATACCATAAGTGTATTCACATCCTGCCTTTCTACAAACAGCCTTAGATCAGTGCAGCTCTTTGTTTATCATCAGTTCACGGCTGTCAGAACGTTCTGTAGCTGTTTCAGCTTGGTCTGCAGGGCTGCCCTCACGAGAGGAATCCCAACGAAATAAGAGAGCGTGCCAGAGAGAGGGGCAGCGGGGGCAGATCTGCAAAGCCAAACACTGCCAGGTGACACTTTTTGCTCTTGGGACTTGTCAACCTTCAATTGATATGCCAAACATCATCTCAGACCCCAAAGCGTCACGTATGCTTGCTGTGAATGAAACTTTGATCACCAAACTGTAGATTGCTGAGCTTGCAAGCAGACTCTACTGCACAAACCGACTCTGGCTGTTCAACTTTGCCATAGCATGTCTTGTCGACTTGAGTTCATGGCAATAGTAATACCAAGTAATCAGCTGTATCACCTGCCAGACCTCGGATGCCAAACATCATAGCAAGCTTTGCTCTGCCCACAAGCAGACTGGAAGCCTTTGGGACAAGCTGCACAACATACTCTCCTTTCAGTTGACAGGCTTGTAGCCATGTTAGCGCCGCCTGATGCTCCTTTGATGCTGTGCCTGAGATGAGTTTGTCAGCTAGGCCATGCTTGTTGCATTGTTGCATTCAATGGTGCCCAGAGAGAACATCAGCACAAAGCTTCAGCCCAGAGCTGTGCCTGTTGTGCCTTGTCATGCATGCTGCCACTGAGCGCAAACTGCTCAACAGCAGCACCAAGGGCAACTCTAGCCACAGAGATGCAGCCACTTGCAGACGCAACACAAAGTCTTGTTAAGAAGACTGTTCTATGTTCTGTCTGATGACTTTGCATGCAAGTGCTGCACGCTGTACCTGCTTCTATGCTGTCTGTTCAGGTACTATGATGACCCTGCCGTCACGACAAAGACTGCAGCAGGCAACACAGACAGCGAGCTGGCTGATTTGAAGCCAGGCCAACTGTCTTCTGAAACTAGAGCAGCCCTAGGGCTGGGCCCCTTGGACCCACCCCCCTGGCTTGACAGGATGAGACAGCTGGGTTACCCTCCTACTCACAAGTAAGTTTCTGGTCATCTGTGCCTTCTACTTCACTCATCAACTGTGTTGTGCCTATGAAGCTGCCTCTTTCTGGAAGGTTCTGTGTTTTGATGTTCTTGCAAGGGTGGTCAATCTCAAGTGGGATCCAGCACAAGCATGTATCGTGATGCCAGTGGGTCTGGCCAAGTACAACTCTGTGTGTGCATTGTGCATGCTGTCTGATGTGACTTTGTGAAGAGAAAAGAAAAGTTTACGCTTTTCAGCAATCATAACAGGAGCCTCCTGAGGCAGCAGCCTGCAGCGATGTGACTTCGTGGTCTATGAGCACACTTGTCATCTTGCTGCGGCCAATTCTGTACCACTGCCTACCCAAGCATCTCGGCATGCCACTTGCAGACACGACAAACGCACAGATGCAGAGCTATTCATCTTTGATGATCAGACAGGCAGCGATGGCCCCATGGCTGCTGCAAAAGGCACACCTGTGGTATCAGAGAAGCCACACTTTGAGCATGGCCAGGAGACCGTCCTGTTTCCAGGGGTCAATGCACCAATGCCGGCAGGAGCAGATTACACCCTCTGGGTAAGCGTCACCTGCTGAACATCACTGAATGCTGCACATGCAGCTTGCGCATGTCTTTATGTCACTAGGAGGAACACATACTGCCATTATCATCATCATCATCACCAGCAGCAGCAGCATGTTGGTTGTCACAGTATTGTGTGTCAGCTACAGGAGTCAATGCTGCAGTGTCATTGCTGGTTGTTGCAGTTGCAGCCGGGTGCAACAATGTGCTGTCCATAGGTTGCCATCAACGCTTGCTTTCAGTGCAGACCGGGCAACCAAGCTGTCAACTTCTGCTGTTGACCACTCATACGTTTACTTACACATTCATTTGTTGCTTCCATCCCTCCATGCAGTGTTGCACTCATTAATTTTTTCCACAACACCAATAATAACAGTGATAAGTTTTACGCTTTCCAGCTTATGATGAGATAGGTGTGGCCAAGACAAGTCTCCAGAGCAGCCTGTCTTGTGCATCCGGTCAAAGCCTACTGACAAATCAGTTTTAAGCATTTAAATGAATGCTTTCATGCAATCATCCGCTCACTTACTTATTTGTCCATTCTGCAGGGAGAGCCCCTTCCTCATTCTCCTTCAGCAGCTGGCTCCAAGCGCAACCAGCCGGAACATCCCACACAGCAAGATGTAGCGCCGCCCCCCTTGAAACGTATCAAGGCAGAGGATGCACCCCCTCAACCTTTTGCTTTCAACTTTCAACAGCCAGGAGAGTCTTCAGCAACAGCCAACTCCGACGGAGGTGCTGTCGACCACGCTCCATTCATCTTCAGCGCTGGCACCTCGACCCTTAAGCAAGACACAGGGCAGGGCCATGCCCTAGGGCCAAATGCAGGTGTAGCGCAAACCCTAGAGCAGCAGTCATGGCAGAGCAGTCACAACCCATATGCTCATGTAGCTTCACTTCCTGGGGATTTGCCGCCACCTCCAGCATCTTTTCCCAACCCCTATGCTGTCAGCCAGCCGTACACCAACCCCTTTAGCTTCTCAGCAGCTGCCACCTCCTACAGTGCACCCTTCCATGACCCCTATGCTCACCTTTACCATAACCCAGCAGGGGTGCAGAGCTTGCCCCAGCACTGGCACACATCTTCAGGTCTTGATCCCAGCCTGTCAGGCAGCTTCCCTGACAGGGAATGTGCATCTGCTCAGGGACTTAGCAGCATCCACAGCTACCCCTCTAGCAGCATGCCAGCCCCTCCGCCCTCCTATTTTGGGTTTGCAACCCCATCATACCCTGTGCTGCCACAGCATGCAATTGCAGCACCACAGGGTGCCTCCAGCTCACAGCCAGCACCTGCGTATTTGTCTGGGATGCATCAGCCTCCAGCGAGTGCTGCATCAGAGTATGGGACATACCCTCCCATGCCACACTCTGGCATACACCCTGCGTATGCTGCATTTGCTGCTCAGTCTGTGCATGCCAGTGCAGCAAGACTGGCAGCTGCAGACCAGGCTTTAAGCAGGCCACAAGAGGCTGCTGCGCCCTTGCCACACCCATATGCTTTCCAATATGCTGCTCCATATCAGCATACACAAAGCGCATCAGCAAACATGACCGACACGTCTTCAGGTGTTCCTCCACCACCTCCCTTGTACCCTCCTCCTTTTCCGCCCTATTGACCTTTTGATGTATGAAACTGTTCTTGACTGTGACATGCTGCAGCAATGTAACTTATTCGAACGCTTGCTGTGTCAGGCTATCAGTTACTGAGGACTTCTCAGCTTGAACCATGCTGCGAGCGTTATGCAAAAACGATTATTCGTAAAAGAAATCCTCATAAACTAGAGCAGAGAGTTGTAACTCCCCATAGTCGAAGCTCATAAATCAGAGCCGAGGCAGTCTTACAGCTGTGCTGTTGCGGCTTGGTACTTGGTGTCCACCTTCTGTTGCAGGGTGATTGTGCTTTCGGCAGGCCCGACGACGTTGCTATGAACTCTCACGTCTCCCATCATTCGCTCTTTCCTGCTGCTGCTGTCCCGTGAGCTTGTTGGACAGGGATTTAGCAGCTCGGCACTGTGCCTATCACTGAAAGGATCCGAGTCAGGTGGGCTGCTGCTAAAGCATCGGACTTGATATTGCTGTTGTATGAAGCACCACAGCACGTCCTCTCTAAGCGGTGTCAGGGGCTGCGACCAGCTGCCGATTTGATCACCGCTGGCCTCTCTACATATGTGTCAAGCTCGCTCCGGGCATGCATCTGTGTTCGCGGGGCTTGATGACCAACAGTTGCGCTGCTGCTTGCTTTAGGGCTGTGTCGGCATCTGTGCCCCTGGCGGAAGAGATCTGCCCGAACGGCAACAATACTGTTGCATTCAACGCAGCGTACTCTGCTGCCACTTCCTCAAGGCTCAGCAGTTAAGCTGATATGGTACTGACACGGGCCTCTCAGCCGATGGTGACCAGGAGCAAGGGTCAAGCTCGTGACGACAAGATCCACCTTGCTGAGCTGCCTAGAAAACGAAAAGCTAACACGAGAGATGCCGGCTCACAGATCAATGCTAAGCGTGTGCAGACCGTGGACACGGCCGTTCAAAACGCTCAGGGTGGTGATCTATCCAAGCGAGCTTCTAGGTCAGCAAGCATGATCACTCAAACTGTTCAGCTTGTTAATGGACGCAAATGCTCTGTGAACGTCAAGCTCTTTTTCAAAACGAACAGTGTCTTGCTACCAGATCTCAGGGAAGGTCAAGTGCCCAGCAGACATGCAGCATATGCTTGGACACCATGGCAAACAACAAAATGGCTAGCATCTCTGGCTGCTGCCACGCTTTGTGCAAGAAATGCTTCAAGCAGCTTGTCAGGTAACATCCCCTGCCTGCTATCATTACATGCTACCATTTCTGCTAAGTGACTGCTTGTGGCTGCGTTGACATCAGTATCAATCCTCTGCTTAGCATGCCCCCTTGAAGGCTGTGCCTGCTTGCGCAGAATCAGTCTGAAGGACAAGACCTACCCCATCGGTTGTCCTGAGATCGGCTGTGATTGCTCCCTGGACCCAGAAGAAGACATCAAGCCAGTCTTCACAGCCAAGAAGGAGGCAAAGGAGTATGGGGAGCTACTTGACGTGGCTGCCGTCAGCTGCATTCCTGAGAAAGACCGCTTTTATTGTCCAAACCCAGCTTGCTCAGCACTGTACGACTTCACAGACCACAAGTGAGTCTCTTGCTGGTCAATGCGCACACTTTGTGACTGCATGCCTGCACATGGATATGCAGCAGACCTGCTGAGCATCTGGCATCATTGAGCTATGGACAGTTTGTTTTGCACCACTGATCACAGCAGCATGCCAAAGCAAGCATTTGCAGTCAGTCATACCAGCCTGCAGTGCAGGTAAACATGTTGCATTGCTTCAAATCTTGGCACCTCTAAAATGTAGGGTACCTGCCCGGTGTAAGGATGTGAGCAGAGCCTGCCACAGCTGCAGCCACAAGTTCTGCATGCGCTGCCAAGTGGCCTGGCATGAGAGCCTCTCCTGTGCAGCCTTCCAGGCCCTGCCTGCAGAGGAGCGAAGCAGCACTGCTGACATCCAGGTGCGGTGTGACCTGTAACACTACGGGTAAATAAATAGTAATAATGATATCATCATTATTCTGCAGTTATAGTAGTGCTGACATCCAGGTACGGTGTGACCTGTAACACCATGAGTAATCAACCATCATCATCGTTATAACTATAATGAATCATCATCGTCGTTATGACTGTCTTTATGACAGTGCTGCCATCCAGGTGCGGTGTCAGCTGCAACACCATGGGTGTATGACTAATAGCAATGACCAGCATCATGATCATCATAACTGTACTTAAAGTCCCGCAGACATCCAGGTGTGGTGTGAGCTGTAACACTATGGGCAAATAATGTTGATACTAACCATCATCATCATCATCATCCATAACCATAGTTATAGTAACAACGGTACTAACAACAATTACCATGAATATGCGGGCATAGCCAATAGGCAATAGGTGCGGTGTAAGCTACATCGATATGGCTGAGCGATTAACATTGGTATTCCCAGATGCTCAACAACCTTGATGTGCATACATGGTGTCACGTTCAATCAGCGCGCGAGTGCAATGTCTGCGGAGACAAGCATGGCAGGATGTATGCTAGAATGCAATGAAATCAAGATATGCGCTGTGGTTCATTACTTGACATGCCTGCCGGTGCTTTGCAGCTTTCTGCTGACTGCATTGCAATCAAAACTAACACGTACTTGCAGGCCACAGCTACACAGCTGGCCTTAGGCTGCCATCTTTGTTTGCTTTCATTGTCAAAAACACTTTGATAAAGAAACATGGCACAAAGCGCATTGTGTTGCTCTTCTGCAGATTCATGCCTTGGCCAAGACAGAGAACTGGAAGAGGTGCCCTTCCTGCCGATACTTTGTAGAACGCTTGGAGGTACAGCTGTCAGCCCTTCATCTTGTTGTGTTTTGGGTGTTGTCAGCATTCAGCAAATGCTCTGACAGAGCAAGTTCAAGCAAAAGTGCAATGTACTCTGCTGCCTCTTGGCAGATCTTATGTGTGCAAGATGATGCTGCTCTGCCTGCAACAAATGTGTTGCTTTACAGACTTCAACCCCAAGTTCAGAACCATGCAAAGCTGTGTAACGAACCTTTGACATCTGCTGTATGCAGGGGTGCGCTTTCATGGCCTGTCACTGTGGCTGCAACTTTGACTTCAACACTGGACAGCCGTATGAGAATGGCATCGGCCCTGCCCATCTATTTGCTCCAGAATGGGTGGATGATCATTTGGCCATGATGGCTGCTAACCTAGCTCAGCTTGAGGCCTTAGCAGCAGGTCACCACTGACAGCCAACCATCATATGCCTGTATGTATCATATGGGCCTGCATGCAACCTGATGCATGCATGCTCAGCTTGTGGCACTAACGTCGAGAGTACAGTGGTGCTGGTAGGAAGTAGGAACTGCAGGTGATGCATGCAAGTTTTGAGGTACTTGTATTACCGGTGATACACACAAAGCCAGAACTTGTCTCAATCCCAGTCTGCAGGTTTATCATGTACACTGCTTGTTCCACCCTCTCTCTATAGATGCCAAGAGGATTTATAAAGTCATCATCGCCAGTAGGATTAGAAGTCGGCGGCGTACGAGCCAAATGTCAAATCGAAGTGAAGCTCTGCAAATTCAACCTGAGCGCCGGCAGATCTGTATGCTGCAATGTACAGAAGTCATTGCGCAGCTGCAGCATGAGCTAAGTAATATATTGAAGTCTTGACTGTTGCAATCGGTTTCATGCAAAACCAATCACACATTTGCTGACCGAGGTATCGTCACTGACAAAACCACTGATCTAGCCTGTGCTTGAGCCCCTGATTGGCCGTCAGGACTTTCAACCTAAAACTAAACGCCAGCAACAGACAATGCAAATGTCTCTCAGTAGCTTTCGCAGTCAGCAGTTCCAACCTACTGAACTGAAAAGATAGCATGCAGTATGCCACTCAATGTATTGGCCTTTGCACTGACTGCATACTGTATTGGACACAGTATAACTACGATCCAGGCATTTTACCAGGCTGTGCGAATCACTGCAAAGGTGCTCTTGATGTGTCCCAGTCCCTGCAGATTCTTCACCGAAAGCACACATACAGCCTTTTGCAGGTGCAGAACAGAGCTCCTCTGTCTGACATTGAAGCAGCCAGGTGGCCTTCTTGCATGTGCACACATCAGTCATGCGAGCTCACCAAAACTCGGCAATTGCTCTGCCATAGCCAATGCGTCGTCTGCACTTCCTGCACAGCAACACCTGGGCGGTGCGACTGGTCCACGGTCGTGCGCTGCTTCTCAACACATCACACCTCAGCCTGTTTGTTCGCATTTCATAGCCTGCCGATACACTGACTCTTTTTGCCAGAGCAAGTTTCCGCAAGTTCGGCAGGAGATGTTTATATTTGGCATGTGGTCGCTGTTGGTGACCGCTGCCTTCATGCCTGCGCTATCATATGGCACGAGCCGACAAGATGTTTTGATGTCGAACAGCAGCAGTCGGCTGTTACTGGCGGACGTTCAGGGCGGTGCGAATCATGCTTTCGGCTCGAGCAGGTAAATCAACTCTCTGATCCCAGCTCTGATCCCGTGGCTGGCTATTGGCGAGTGGTCCCGCAACAGATGCTCATGTATTTCGTGTAAAAGTCACATTTCCCAAGATACACACGAAGTGAGATATTGCCGTCGACGCTGCCCGGTTACCTGCTGATAGGTCAAGCACTTTGGTCAGGGTTGCTTTGTTCGTGTCTGGACGTTGCAGATCTTGGCAAATGCGTGCCTCTGCCAGTTGAGTTGTCAATGAGATCTACACACAATCTGCGTAACACTGTGCAGGTCAACCTCTGCCAGCCACAGCAGCGGCCAAACGCCGTTTCAGGTGGCTGACAAGTGGGTGCTGATCTTCAAGCAGGATGTCGATGTGCGTGCTATTCAGTCTCTTTGTGTCGAAGCCGAAGCTCTGTCTCAAGGTCGCTTCAGCGGCAGCTGCCGCAGGCTGCATACAGGCAGCCTCTTGAAGGGTATCTCAGGTGGGTCTGGCCGGTCTCCCTACCCACCTGCTGCTGCTTACAGCTTTCTATAGGCCTTCGACAGGATTGGCATGCGTGGTATACGACGCTAGTGCTTCTGATTGTGCAGGCACCTTTACTGCAGCTGATGTGCACCGTATACAGGCAGCTTTCAGTGATGGTCTCCTTATTGTTGAGAAGGATGGTATCATGCAGGTAAGCAGCCCTGTTTCTGTATTTTACACTGTCTGGTTTAACTGGATACCACAGGTCAGCAAAAACTGCACAATCAATGCGCTTGGATGGAAAGGTTGTGAAGTGCTGCATCACCCTGGTCAGAGGCAGGACAGGCAAATATTTACACTCCTTTGCATCAAATGGCGTCTACACCTTTGCCTGTGCATGCTATAGTAATCGCATTTGCACATGATGAGGCTTTCTGTATGTGCCACAGCTTGTGCAGCATGTTGTGTGGGCAATGGGTGAGTTGTTGAGCACCAACCAATCAAAACAAGGAGGTTTCATTTGACTGATCATTTCACTGGTTGTGATACAATAGGTTGACCAAGGATTATCCTCATCTTCTACTTCTTCACCTTCAACCCAACCCTCACCAAGTAGTTCCTCTTCTTCCTCCTCTCCCTCCAAGCCTGAAGAGGAAGCACAGGCAGCAAGCAGCTCAGCAGTGGAGACCAGCAGCTTGGGGTCAGCAACCCCACCCTGGGGTCTAGACATGATAGACCAGCGCTCCCTGCCTCTGGACGGCCTATATCACTATAACTCCCTTGGTCAGTCAGCATGCAGCCTTATGTTCCCTGTCAGCATTCTTTTTAGCAACACTCAATCACTGGCTGTCCCAAGCGGCATTCATGCTACATGTAGCTGTGCGGCTGCTGCTGGAACATTAGCATGAACTTTAGTAGTATATGCTTCATTTATGTTACAGTACAGCAATTTCTCTGCAGCATACAAGCAAGACCATCATATCAGGATGAACACACATGTGCAGTCAGTCATGCTTGATGTGGGTTGCTGTCATTGTCAATGCTCATCACATGCCTGACCGCACATGCACAAATGAACGAAAGAACGTATGGAGACATCATTGCTGATGGTGCACTTGTTTGACAGGCTCTGGGGTCAATATCTACATGATTGACACTGGTATCAGGTTCACGCATACAGAATTTGGGCACATAGATGGGTCCCCGGGATCCCGCGCAGTCCCAGGCTTCTCTGTGTTTGGGGACAACAACAGCTCTGACTGCTTTGGTCATGGCACACATACAGCAGCTACAGCTGGAGGTACGATGTCATTCTTGTGATGCTGTCATTACCATAACGGTAATTGCAACCATAACGGTCCATTACCACAGCGGTAATAGCCAGAGTAACAGGATGACCCAGCAACTTGAGCCATGCTGTATTGTCATTTGTGTTTTTAATGGAACCTGTCATCATACAGTCTCTTGCATTGTTTACAGCTGCAAATCCTTGCTGCCTGGTACGAATATTGTGAGGGGTTCTGGCCAGGTGAACACCATGCATGCATGCACAAAAGCCTCCATGCACAACCTTGCTGCCTTCACAGGACTGTGTTTGGTTCTGCTAGCTCGTAAGTCACGCATGCATGAACGTTGTTTACGTAAGGTGTCCAGGACTTGCTACATAGCATTTGGCTGCTGTGCACTGCTGCGCTTGATTGCCTGACACATGCAGGCAGACCAACTACAGCTGTGCAGGCCTCATCAACAGCATTGCACACCCTCAGATATGCTCGTGCAGATTATTCCATGCATTGCTCACATGGTTCAAACAGCTCTGTTTGCAGCACATACAGATAGTTGGACAGACAAACGGACGGATAGACAGATGGATGGATGGATGGATGGATGGATGGATGGATGGATGGTTGCATATGCAGACACACATACATGCAGACATACATACACACAGACATAGAGGCAGACATACAGCCAGACAGAATATTGAGTGTGTTTATGTGCAGGACTGACGTTTGGGGTGGCCAAGAATGCGACCCTGATTGCTGTGCGTGCTCTGAACTGCATGGGCCAAGCCACCTACTCAGATGTCATCACAGTGAGCCCTTCTCTGATGCTCATCTGCAATGCCACGCTGCATTGCCACACTGCAAGATTGGCTAACATGTGTGGTGCTTGTATGAGACTGATGGCAGTGAGTCATTCAACATCATCATGACATCAAGCCTTTCTGGCTACCTGAGTCAGCCAAAACAATTGTTCAGTACAAAAGGTGTTCTGCGCGCAGCAGGGCGCGGTGAGGCGTGTCATTTTAGGCTGGATACAGTCAGCCAGGTCTCCTGTGTAGTGAATAACTACATCAACAATGATACACACAACAATAATACTTCCACTAGACGTATCAGTATCAATGACACTAACAACAATGTTAACATAGTCACAGGGTGATTTCAGTTGCTGCAGCCACAAGTGATGCTGCTCAGGCATACAGCAGGCGCCGTTGTATGCAACCACCTCATTGTGTAACAGGCAGCGATGCATTCTGACTTCAACTGCATTTTAGCCGCAACCCAACCGCATCCTGACTGCAACCTAACTGCTTTGTCATTGCAAGTCATCTTGCCTCCATCTGCAAGCACTCACACAGCTCTGGGATGCAGTCATGCTTTGGGCTGCAGTCATGCTTTGCGCTGTAGTCATACCATTTGCTTCTTGTACAGTTCAGGCATTATGTGTTGTTGCATGCTGTCATACACCCTTGCATGCTGTCACATGCAATCAAATGCTATGTCAATCAATCATTCAATCAATCATTTGCATTTCTTGTCTTCAGGACTCATCATTTCATGCTTTCTTGTGCTGTCACATGCTAGTTTGTGGTGTCACGTGATGTTGCATGGTGCAGGCAATGCAGTGGGTAGCTGACAATGTGCAGTACCCAGCAATAGTCAGTGCTTCGATTGCTGGAAATTACAGTGCGGCAGTGAACCAGGCTGTCACTTCCCTGATGAATGACTATGGCATCACTGTGGTTGCTGCAGCAGGTATGAGCTGAGCAGTGCAGTATGACTGGCTCAACTGACTGTGCACGTATGCACATGCCGTTAAAAACACAAACGCAATACTTGTCCTTAAGATAATACCAATAAGTGTGATGCCAAGAACACTAATGACAATAGCATCAGTCACATTAAAAGTGAATGTGAGTTGAGCTGTATCGAGCTGAGCGCTGTGGGTGCACTGCACGCTGGTGTGCGACATGTGAATTACTGTCGTGTGTGCTCTTTGTTTATTTATTTTGTTGTGACAGGCCGATTGTACAAAGCATAACCCCATGGTTGCCGGCATAAACTTACAAACCCTGCCAAGACTACGGCCCTTCCCCATGAGGGGGCATCAGCTCTTGTGTTGTGGCATTGCATGTTTGCAAATTGGCTGCTGTGATGACTGTCATTGCCAGCAGCAGCAAAAGATGTGTGCCCATATACGGGCAACAGCAACTACTGAAACTGCCTGTACAGGCAACACCAGCTATTGTGACTATCCAAACAGGCCACACGTTGACTGATGTAATTGCCTATACAGGCAACATCAACTACTTGTGAATGCCTGCACACGCTACAGCAGTATCTGAGAAGGCTTGTACAGGCTACGGCAGTTGATGTGATTGCCTGTACATGTGACAATGACTGATATGATTGCCTATACAGGCAACAGCAATGAGGAGACATGTGGGTGGTCCCCAGCTGGGGCCCCCGGGGTCATTGCTGTGGGTGCAGTGGACAGTCAGATGCGACGCTGGTACTCCAGCAACTGGTGAGCTTACAGGCTGTAATGATAACAGTATTGTTAATAAAATCGCTTATAAATAACATAAGTAACTAGCTGTACATAAATAACTGGCTGTGATGCGCTCCATTGCTTCCTTTTTGTGACCAGACTAGTGTGCGTGCGTGCGTGCATGCGTGCGTGCGTGCGTGCATAGCTCAGCCCATGAATCCTGGTCAGCATGCTGCACAGCTTTCTCTTCTTAGCCTCTTTGCTTCCCCACTTTGACCAGGTTGTCGCATGAGTATGTGTGTAACTTGACTCGTAAGTTATGATGAACGTTCAGAGTAGCTTCCTGTAATTGTTCCATACTTCATCAATGTTCCCTACTTTGCTTCATTTATGTCACACACTCCACTGTTTTGCTTTCTGACCACACCAAAGCTTTCTGTCTAGCTCACCTGACATCACTCATGCTGTGGTGGTGGACCTCCAATGCATGTGATTGGTACTCTTCAAGCCATGCAATCACTCAACTTGATTGTAGAATGTGCTTTGAAGGGCGCACTGCCACTGTTGCCTACTGGTCAATCAACCTGTGACTGCCAGCACTGCTGGTGCTGGTGCTGCTGCTGCTGCTGCTGCTGCTGCTGCTATTGCTGCTGCTGCTGCTGCTATTGCTGCCACTGCTGCTGCTGCTGCTGTTGCTGCAAATATGTGTTGGCGCTGCAATTGCCTGGCATCCGCAGTTTGAGCCATTGATCTCACTTGCACGCATTCCTGCTGTCATCTAGTGTCTGCTGTGGTGCATATACACACACACATGGGTCAGACACTGCATGTGTGCATGTGCTTGTGTGCATGTGCAGGGGCAACTGCACCACAGTGCATGCACCTGGTGTGGAGCATGTGTACACACATTCGTCAGACATTGCATGTGTGCATACGCATGTGCAGGGGCAACTGTACCACATTGCATGCACCTGGCGTGGACATATTGAGTGCTGGACTGGCTTCAGACACAGCATCAGCGGTCATGACTGGCACATCCATGTCAGCACCACATGCAGCCGGTGTTGCTGCGCTGTACATGCAGAACAATCTGGTACGTCTCAGGGACAATGCATGCAACTATTACTTCATTGCATGTGTGAATGCAGGTTTACTGTTGTGTTCACTAAGTTTTCACAATGTTGTTGTTAGTGCTGCTGCTGCTGCTGTTGTTGTCATTGATGTTCTTTGTGTTGTTTGTTTGTTGTTTGTTTTATCCCTAATGCAGAGAAAGATTGTATTGGTTACAGTTTGTACGTGTCCAAAGACTGAGAGACCTACGTTATTGTCGCCCAACCACTGTCCTCTACAGGTTGCATCCACTTTACAGCAATCCAACAAGCACAAAAGAGCAGCATGGCAAACAGACAATTCAACTCTGCAGCTCAGGTTGCAGCTGCATGCCACAAACCAGTTTGGTAACAATGACTAATGCATGCTGCAGGGAGCTTCTCCAGCAGATGTGCAGGCTCAGTTGGAAGCAAGCGCAACTCCAAATGTCATGAAGGATGATCCCGCACTGGCTGACAGTCTGAATGGCAGTGTGACATATGAGATCAACATATCGTCCACTCCCAACCTGTTGCTGTACAGTATGCTGAATGATCAGGTGATCACAATTTTTGTGTCACAAAAGCTTGTTGTGGGCTAAATCAGACCAATGTTTGCAACACTTGTATAGATGTCACACTACTGCTATGGGTTCTGTACTCTGCAAAATTGTGTGCGTTCAGCCCATGATAGGAAAAGCAAGTGACGCCACTGCAATGCAGAGTTTGACTGTCAAGCTTGGGACATACTGCACAATCAGGTGCTGCAATCACAACAGTTCAAAAGTTGTTTTGCCGGTACATTTGATGCCTTTGCAGACATCATTTCTGCTTCTTGCGTCTGCTCAGCCTTTGTCTGCATGTAGCTCTGCAGAGACCGTCACATCACATCATGAGTGCATCACAAATTCCTGACGGCAAGCTTAACCTATAGGGCGTGATTCTTCCATCAGTCATCAACATCACATCATCTCTGGCAACCCTTACTTTCTCCCTCAGCCTGTCAGCGGCACCTGGTCAGGACGTCCAGGTCAGCATCCAGTCACCCACTGTCGCCTGGAACCCTAGCCAGGCCCTAGTCACGATTAGTCCTGCTTCGCTGCTCTTCACTGGGGCTACCTGGAACAGCCCTCAGCAGGTCTCCCTTACCCCTGCTGCAGTCTCTGTTGGTGACTTCTTCCTCAGCCTCACCTACAGGTACTAGGTCATACTCTTGAAACATGTCTGGCTTCAGATCTCATTCTGAAGGCTGCTGCCATCTTGTTTGCACAAACTTGACAGAGTGTATGACAGCCAGATTTGCTTGTGATCAACCATGCATGCCCATGGCTTGATTTGTCATGAGCTGACTGTGCACCCGCCGCAGATACATGCGTTGTTCAGAACATCATCATCCTAAGCAGATCTACAGTCAGAAGAGTGTCCTGTGAGTCTCACTGTGTTTGCTATCCCTCAACCCTACAGGAATGCACAAGAATGGCTGCTCTGGACAGACAAGACCTGTCCTGCACGTACCTAATGAGCTGGAGCTGGAGAGCTCCAGCATGAGCTGGAAATTGCTTTTTATTTCATTATAATACTTATCATCAGCATTATCATCATTGTCATCTTCATCGTTATGATGACTACAACTATGGTTACCATTATCACTATTGTTACTATTGTTGTTAGTGTATCTAGCATTATTACTATGTTTGCAGGAGTGCAGACAGCTTCTACAATGGTGCCTTCCAGACAGTCAGGGTGAACAACAACCAGACGCTGACAGGGCAGACAGCTGCAAGCCCCAGGGCCATCTCCAGCCTGCCCTTTGCCGTCACAGACAGCATATCCAAGTTTGCAGACAACTACACGCAGCCCTGCCCAAATGTGGTAGCTGCTGGCAGAGCAGGTGACTCATCCACAGCCCTGTGATGATGACGCAACATCTTGGTGACTCATCCAACAGCCCAGTAATGATGACGATACAGCCCAGTCATGATGACCATACAGCCCAGTAATGATGACCATACAGCACGGTAATGATGACCATACAGCCCAGTAATGGGGACCGTACAACACAGTAATGGTGACCATACAGCCCAGTAATGATGACCATACAGCCCAGTAATGATGATCATACAGCGCAGTAATGATGATCATACAGCCCAGTAATGATGATCATACAGCCCAGTAATGGTGACCATACAGCAAAGTAATGATGACCATACAGCCCAGTAATGGTGACCATACAATGTATCGGTAACACAATGCATGGCAGTCACGCATTGCTGCTTGCTAAGCCCTGCTACTCATCTGCCAGAAGTGACGTGCAGCAAGCTTGTTTCATCTGCAGAGTCTGCAGTCTGACTGATGCAACAGTCTGACCAATGCATCCCTCTCTGGAAATGCTGGGTATCTGTATCAACATTATGTAAATGACCAGTCAGCCTGATTTGGTGTGCAGGTCCAGAGGTAGTTTACGCTTACACGCCCCTTACCAGCACTTACGTGGACATCAGCACCTGCAACTCCACTTTCACCGCTGCCATCTATGTCTTCACAAACCCGGATGATGCCACTGCATTTTCATGCACTAACAGCAACATTACATGCAGCAGCTCAGATGCCATTGGATGGTCCTATGGCATGACTAACCTGCGTCTGTTTGGTGGCATTACATACTACATAGCAATTGAGGGTCCTTTCGAGGCCATCGGCAATTACATGATGAGTGTATCAAAATCAGCAGCACTGCAAAGTGCTTGAGGAACATCTTTGTTGGTGGCATAATTGGGTGGATCGCAGGTGTCTGCGTAACAGGCTTTGGCCAGCAAAGCCATGTCTCATTTGAGCCGTTTCTAAAACAAAACTTGTGGTGTGTCTTTGGGCGTTTGCATGCCTCATGTACCTTTGAATGCTTTCAGTGCATGATGATTTTTTTTGGCCAGAAGAACAAGCGTAAAGTCAAGCTTCATCTGCTTGTGACATGCGTGCATGCTGCTTCGTGTAATAATGTTGTTGCTGGAGTGACAAGTGTTTGAGGTACCATGTGTGGACATGTTTCAATCATGAGGGTCAAGAATGGGCCACATCAGTCAATCTGGATTGCATGGCTATTGATATCACAGCAGCATGAGCAAATTTGCATTCTGGCACTAACATCGCAAGGGACTGTGCTGGAGCTACTGATTGAGCTTGACAGTAGTGCACTTGAATAGCTTGCAATCCAGGATAGATCAACAGTCTCTAGCTGTCGTCTTGATGCAGCCAGCTGTGTCAGCAGGACTGCTGTCTGTTTGCTCCTCGTAAATGTGTCTTGCGTGGAGGCAAGCGATGCTGATGCTACCCAGGAGCCATTTAGTAAATACTACACTCAAGCTGTGCACATCTTTCTGTGTAATATTCGCTGATGCGAACATGTGTGGAGAAGCTCTTCAAGGCACTCATTGTACTGCAGACATTGTAACGTGATGCTACAGACAGTGCACTGCACCACATGGTATAATGACACATAGTTTGGACGATCCCAGGTGAGACTGCTTCAGATGTGTCCACATTCTCACTTGAAGAATGTTTTTGCAGGTGCACAGCAAAATCAGAGGTCCGACCAGCTGGCCATAATCTGCCATTGGACGTGTCGATCATGATGTTGGACCATGTGTTGTATGCATCAGATAGTTGCACCACATAGTGCATTCTACATCTAACAGTAGGTGGTTCACTCTAAAATCTTTTTACATCCTTGTCCTGCTGTCAAACAAATGGGCTTAGTCAGACGTTACGGCGCCGGCACAAGCTCCAAGCCTGTTTATCTGCTGCCATTTTGAAAGCAGCGTTGGGCCAATGTGCTTGCTTCATAACTGCTGCTTGCAGATCGTGAATGCTTTCTTGAAATGCAGCTAAGGATGCATCTGAGGCTGGCTCTATGTCAGCACAAAGCCTAAGGTCTAGCGTAGACAAGTGCAGAAAAGAAGCAAACTGGACAATTTCTTTGGGGAAACATATGAGCCCTAAATGTAACGCTTGAAGTTGACTCAGCTGCAGGAGTGATGCAGGAAATTCTACTAAGCTGTTGGAAAGTAATGTTAGCTTCCTGAGCGGGGTAAGATCTGCAAACCAAGCTGGCAATCTAGGCTGGTGATATGCACTCAATTCAAGCTCACACAAACTCCCATACTTTGCCCACACAGCAGGAGGAGCACAAGGCATATCATCTATGCTGAGCCTATGCAGTGAAGGCATCAGAGGAGGCCAAGCCTCAGCAGAACTGCTGTCAAGAGATGCTGAGCTAGAGTTATGCACATTAGTCAAATTGCATGGATACGATCCACAAAAAGCAAGAGAGGACAGCTTGAGGGCATTGCCCAGGTTAGACAGAGTATATCCAGCACCTTCTTCTGAAAAGATATCAAGAGACAGCTGCTCCAGGCAGCACGTTTGCCCAGCAGGAAGGTGAAGTTGCTTGAGCCCAGTGACATTAGCCCCATCAACAACAGTTAGGCTTGTGAGCTGTGTGCAGTGTTGCACATCAAGAACTGGCCCAAACCCGTCTGATACCAGTTCTTGCAAGTTTGGCAGTCCATGACTCACGGACTTGATGAAGCTGTGTGGAAAGCTCTGAAGGTGCAGTGCTTTGAGACGAGTGATCTGTGTGATCTGTGCTGTCATTTGGTCCAATGCCTCAGGCTGTGAAGCTTCTACAGAACCAACAGACAACTGTAGCCGTGTCAGACTGGTGAGGCACGACGTGTGCTGCAGATCTTGACAAGGCTTGGTGATACGTGTTGACAAGCTATTCAGAGTGCTGGCCAATGACTGACAGCGAGGCAAAGTCAGTATGTTGTTTCCTGCACAAGCACACAAGTTGCAGTGCTCACTGAGCAAATATCATACAGGGCATGATACTGCACCTCAAAACCTGACGTACCTAATGTTCCATGAAAAGTCGCATCTGCTTGCAGCAACAGACCAGTCGCTAGATGATCAAACAGCTGTACGCAGGGTAGCTGGCAGTGCAGATTGGGCAATGCCACGTTCAACTCGTCTAGCCCAGCCGCTCGGCGAAAGAGCCAGGCCACAAAGCTGTGAGCTGCCGAGGGAACATCGGGAGAAAACTTTTGGACGGGCACGACGAAAACCGGGTCGTCAGGTGTCTGAATACCTGACCATGTCTGATCAGCCAACCAGTGTCTTGGGTTTTGATCAGGCGCCATCCCACGGTAGAGTAACACAGAAGGATTTCTGCCGTGGACAAGCCTAACTGTGACTTTCCTAGAAGCCATTTCAGTGTGGATCAGATCCCTCCAGTCTTTACACGCCTGCTCACACCTGAGTCTATCGTGAAAGCTAATTGACCTGAAAATATCCTCTAAAACCGTGTGCGGCAACTCACGCAATTCGAAGCGACGGGACATGACGCTGCAATAGTCCAGAGAACGAGAGAGCTCGGTCAACAACTTTATATTGTTGTCCCGCTTCCAGCCAGGTACACGGCTGAGTCTGGCAACCAGCAGCTGGGCAAGACTTTTGATTCAATGCGATTAATTGATATTTCTTGGCGAATTGAGAAAATTGCCTAAAGGGTTTCGCCAGTGTTCAAGAAGAACAAGGTGCTCAAGCCAGCAAATCCCTGACTGGCTGACTGACTGGCATGCCTGATGATCAAAGGCTTCAGCCAAATCACTGTTGTGTACATTGCAATCTCATGTGCATGCCATTGAGCAGTGTCAAGAGATGCCCACAGCTGGTGTGTGTGTGCGCATGTGTGTGTGTGTGCGCTAGTGTGTGCAAGCCTCACATCAAGCCACTATCTTGTAAGTTATCAAATCTAGCCTGTTCTGCCACCGTAACATTTGCTACAAAAGTGTGATGGTACTTTGCTGCCACACCATATGGATGTGGCTGTCAGAGTCAGCAGCGTTCACCATTACTGTAGCAGCTACATCAGAATGGACTGCTGCCTTGCCTGGGAATTCATTGACATAATAATGATCTGGTTTGGCAGACTGCAATCGGCTCTCAGAGTGGAGCTTGTTGATCATGATAACAGTACGGTGAACACAGCCATCACGTCAGTACCCTTCTCACACTACAACAGTGCTATCTGAAGAACCAACTTTGATGCTCTTGTTTTCGGACAGGCACCAAATACTTTACAGCTTTTGATAATCACATGATGCATGTACATACAGCAGTGGTTGCACAAAAGCAAAACGTTTTTTTTGTGAACCACATAATCTAGATCACAAGTTCTGCTCAAATGTCCATCCCCTGCCACCTGCCACCATCCTAACAGAAGCATTGGGCAAACGCTTGAGAAGTGTTGCTTCCAAGTTACGAACACTATCTTGGAATGCCGGCAAGTGTGCATCATTAGCTGAGACTTTCACACTGCAATCTAAACAAAGTATTAGGCTAGACAAGTGCAGAAAAGAAGCAAACTGGACAATGTCTTTTGGGAAAATTGTCAAGCATAAACATAGCTCTTGAAGTTGAGTCAGCTCCAGGACTGATGAAGGGAACTGTTGTAAGCTGGTAGAACCCAATGTCAGCTTTTTAAGTGAGGTCAGATCTGCAAACCAAGCTGGTAGCATGGGATGGCGGTATGATGCCAACTCAAGCTCGCACAAACTCCCATACTTTGCCCAAATAGCAGGAGGAGCGCAACGCATGACACCTATCCTGAGACTGTGCAGTGAAGGCAGAAGCGGCCAAGACCCAGCAGAACTGCTGTTGGTGAAAGTTGAAGAACTGACCCTTTGCACATCAATCGGACACTGCTTAATGAAAGCAAGAGATGACAGCCTAAGGGCGTCGCCCAAATTGAAAAGTGTACATCCAGAAGTGATGTTCAAAGACAGCTGCTCCAGACAACACAACTGCCCAGCAGGAAGGTAAACCTGCTTCAATGACCCCTCACCATCAAGGCAGGTAAGCTGTGTACAATGTTGCACATCAAGAACTGGCCCAAATCCAGCTGACTCCAGCTCCTGCAAGTTGGATAGTCCAAGACTCATGGACTTGGCAGAGCTGTGTGGAAAGTTGTACAGCCGCAGCGCTTTGAGACCAGTGATCTGTGTGATCTGTGCTGTCATTTGGTCCAATGCCCCAGGCTGTGCAGCTTGTGGAAAACCGATAGACAATTGTAGCCGTGTCATACTGGTTAGGCACGACACATGCCGTAGATCTTGAAGGGGGTTGGTGATATGTGTGGACAAGCTAGTCAGAGTGTGAGCCAATGACTGACAGCGAGGCAAACTTAAAATTTTGCCTTCTGCACAAGCACACAAGAAATGTCGGTCAGAGTCCAGAGCATGGTGACTCCGTAATGATTCAAACACAAACCTGGCGTACCTAAAGTTCCATGAAAGTTGGCACCAGCTTGAAGCGATAGTCCGGTTACTAAGTAATCAAACACCTGTACGCACGGTAGTTGACACTCTACAGTGCGCAAGACCAACTCGTCTAGTCCAGCCGTCCGGCGAAACAGCCATGCCAGGAAGTTGTGAGCTGGACAGGGAAGATCGGGAGCATTTTGTCCGACGGGTACGGTGAACTCGGGGTAATCAGCTGTTTGGTTAAGCGCCCTCCAGTGAATAAGCTCAATGGTGATATTCTCGGGAGCCAGTGTAGTGTGGACAAGCCCTATTGTGATACTCTTAGGAGCCAGTTCAGTGCGGATCAAGTCCTTCCACTCTCTACAGACCTGCTCGCACCGAAGTTTGTCCTGAAAGCTAACTAACCTGAAAATATCTTCCAAAAGCCTGTGCGGTAATTCGAAGCCACGGGGCATGACGCTAGGGCGATGATGCTGATAACGGGGATCAAGATTATGGCGAGACAATAGAGAGAGAGTTTCGCTTCAGGCAGGCATGGGAAATTTCCCATATTCCGGACGATAAATTCGGCATAAACCACGTCCGGGAAATTTGCCTGCGCCCTTGGCCATCTGCCAAAACCGAAGGGCAAATACTGTAAACCCTAAGTCACCTGAGCACGTCGACCCTGACATGCAGCTGCTCTCATTGACGGGTCTGCACTCTGGCAGCCATATGGTTCATGAATGATTGATCGACAAGGCTTGATGCTTAGCAGCTTGATGTCTGCAAATGCCATGACCAAATGTATAATTGCAATGGCTTCAGTCTGGAGTCTTGCGCATGGCAAAGCAAAAAACATATGATCCACACTGGAGGCAACTGCAGCCAGACAAATTGATCTGGTAACCTCCTTTTCACTCAAACCAAAGTTGCAGGAAAACATTAAAGCATCCTGTACGACATAATATTACCCAATCTGCAACAATCAAGCTGGAAGCAGGGTGTTGGCCATGAGCATGTAGCACATGCACAGGGTCCATTCTACGATGTTGCCCATCAGGTAGCTAGACAAGCAGACATTTGTCCTGTGACCAGAAAATTGCCAGAATTGTGAGATCTTTGCTGAGCTGTCCCAGAAGTCAATCCACACCGCCTGGTCTAAACCACACGGGACCGGAGGTGGCAGGGCTGACAGTGTATGCCAAGACTGCGACACGTGTCTGTTAGCATACACTGTAACAAATGCTTGTGGAAATGACACTTGTCATACCTCGTAAGGGCCAGGTAGAAACATTGGCCCAGTTAAACAGTCAACACTGTTCATCTCAAAGATGACTACTATGTCAGCAAAGCCGCATGGCAAGCAGTCTCCATGCCAGGTGGCACTATACACTTGGTCTGCAGACCTTGCATGCTACTCTTGCTGACCATGATATTGACCGTGCCCATGTCGCGGCAGCCATCGAGCCATCATGAACGCCACACCCACACCCACAGAAGCAACTGCAGTCGGCTGATGCCAAAGAGGGTGTATGGCAGCAGCAGCAGCGGTGCTTTTTAGACCTTGCCACAGTACTGTGATATATGACAGGTGCAGCAGCAGATCTGCAAAGTTCACCATGTTGACCATTACATGCCAGATGCCCACAAGCTCCTTTACATTCCAGCCATTCTGCAGCAAAGCGGATGCCTCAGATGCAGTACTTGCTGTACAGCTCACCAGACTTGAGCAGTTGTGGCAACAGCAGAAGTCACTGATAGTTTTGGTTGCACCTGACAGTGAGCAAGCAATCATCACCATGAAAACTCCAGCTGAAAGTTTACATGTCTATCGCAAAAGTGACAACGTCAAGCTGAAGGTGATCTATCATGCAAGCATAGATATGACTCAGGACATGCAATAATTGCAACCTTGAGTCAGCTCAGGTCATAGTCATGTTTGGGGTGACAGCTGTTGCATGTGAGTCAATGCACCAGGCATGCAAAAGGGGTCATGCAGCATAGCCTGAGTGGAGCTTCACCTCATCCTTTGCACCTGCTGCTGCATACACCAGGCTGGTGCACATCCGGCCAAGCCCACAAACAGGATGTGCACCGCTCCATGCAATGCCACAACAGTTGAGGGAACGCTGGCTCTGCAGCAACATGTTAAACAACTGCATAGGACACTGTAGACTCTGCTCTGTGTGGCATACCAGCAGCATTACAATACAACAGCCAAATCATGCAGGCTGACTGCCTAAAACACAGAAGCCTGGCAAACAAGTGTGCTCAACTTTGTTGGAAGTGTGGAGGGACATGCACACAATCAAATTGACAATCACGAGAATGATTTCAAGCATTGAAAGGTCAGTAGTCTGTGTGTACCTGATCACAGAATTTGTGAAGAGCCACAACAGCAGCAAACACTCACTCACAAAATACAAGGCCTTTGTGTAGGACTGCATAAAGGCAACGTCTGGACTGCCTTTGCTGTGGAAGAGAGGCAGCAGGGGTTGCAAATGTAGACCTGCGGTCAGCAGTAGATAACCTTGATCTTTGGGCGTTCAGACTGCATGCAAAAGCTGAGCTTCAAGCAGAGTACTTTAAAAAATTCGGTATTGCACAAAGTTGAAGCGATGTACTTTCTCGGAATGTACATACCTGCATATACAGCTTCCAGCAGCAAAAGGGCGCTGCATTGTGTGGCCAAACTGCACCTGCTGCAGCGACATCACACAGTCTGGCATATACTACTCAGCCAAGCAAAAAAGAAACAGTTGCAGTCACAGGGTGAATGTCAGCTTTCAGCACCTGACACTCACGACCCAAGCTGCTGCAAGACCAAGCAACAAGCACAGAGGCAAAGCCGGGAATGCGCGCGATGGCAAAACGGAAGTGCTGTCTGTGCTGTCCAACAAGAGAGCGGTAGCGGCTGACGCTGTGAGTTTTCTTGCAGTCAACTTGCAAGGCCGTCTGCGATTTGACCGCACAACTATGCAGCTGTGCTTCAGCTGACACAGGCGTTCAGGCCACAGGCTCAAGCTCGCCCTATATCCAACCTCGGCTGTTACACTCGCTCGCGGGGGAGCAGCACTTGTGTGTGCGAGGAAAGTGGACATGCAATGCTTTCTGGGCTGCTCAGGACGCTTCCGTCGCAAACTTTTTGGCATTCCCTGAGTTGCAGGTGATCACATAATCAACTGTAACGCTCACCATCGATAGCTAGCAACCCTTTCCTTGGGAGCCAGCGTGCTATTCCACAAGTCCCGGCAGCGGGGCATCCGGCAACACCCCTTTACCACCCTAGGGGGCTCTTATGCGAGAGACGTTGTCATTGCATGTTTTTGCAAACTAGACTGTGCTGAGTCTTCCAGACGGATTAGCAGCTGCATGTGGCAAGAAGGAAGCCTGCGCTCCCTGTTCTTTGTTTGCATTCGTAAAAAGCTACAGCTGTAGCCTGCCAAAATTTCATTTGGTACCGCTATCGTATTGCACAGCCAGCAGCACGCCTGCTAATCTGTACGACTAGGTACGCGTCTACGCTCGGGAGGCGCAGATGCATCTTCTATGGGTTTGCATGATAGCCTGCATCGTTGTGTTGCAACCGAATGGCGCGGTGGCGCTTGCTAGGTACGCAACGCGCCCCAAGACCCAACCTGGCTTTGACACCCAGCATACATGCTGGCGTACTTGCTACACAGCCCACGATGTGTGCTACAGGGACAATGGACAGAAAGGTTCACAAGACCTAGCTCAGACAGCTGTACGCAGCATTCACAGAGGTCCTGCTGTCAATGCAGCACCATGCAGCACGGCTTCTGGCTGCAGTGAGACAGCACTTGCAACAGCCAACCAAAACCCCAACTTTGCACGCAAGCTCATCACCTATGCAAGGAAGCTGATCAGTGACATCAGCCAGAGCGACATCCTTTTTGGGACAAGCAGCCTTGCAGATGATATTCGAGCAAGCAGCAGCCAACAGTCATACCAACCTGATGAGGGATCCAGCTCAAACAGCGCAGATGCTGGCATCATCGGCGGCTTGCGGTCACCCCAACTTCCCACTCTTTCAGACGAAGGAAGCGGCATGGTTTGGAACGGCAAGGGAGTTGCTCCAATTGTCAAGTGAGCATTACGTCTTGAAACAGATTGCGTCACACCTTTCTGCTGCAGTTTACATGACGACCACAAGCGAACCCACTCAACAGCAATTGCAACATCACACAACAGCAACTGCGTGGTGCCTGTGACATGACACAAGGGAGGATGTGCACCTGGTCATTGCAGTTGCAATGTATCTGCAAGGACCAGATTGCGTTCATGATGCAATATGCCATGAGGGGGGAACAACTACCCTTCATATCACCCATGGTGGCATCATGATCCCTTGGCTGAGTAAGAAGACAGCCGTGAGTGTTGCAGCAACTGTCTTGCAGGTCTTCATCCAATGCCAGCTCAGCTGCAGACAACAGCAGCAGCACACTGACCGTACAGTCACAGGCAGCTGCGCAAACCAAGTCAACAGCAATCACCTACATGATTGTCTTCCAAGATGCAGTACCAACAACCAAAATTGAGCAGCTGTGCAGCAGTGCAGATGCCAACTATGGTTTCACCTGCACCCAGATCTTCACCAAGACCTTCAAGGGCTTCTCCACCACGGTGAGCGCTGTCATGCTGCTGCATTGTTTGCAGTGACTTCGCGCATGACACCCTTATGCCTATTGGACACCTCAGCAGCACTGCTGTTCTGCGGCTGCTGCTGCGTCTGTTGCAATGAATCTGTCGTGCTGCACTGGTGCAATGCTGGTTGATCTTGTCATCGGCACTTCTGCTATGCTGCTGTCACACTAGCCTGATCAAGATGACATGCAAAAAAAAGAATTGCCTGCAGTTGCAGTCGGCATGTTGGTTGTGCTCTGCTACATGCATATGGTCATGTCATGGCTGCTGCAGTTGCTGCCACGGAAAGTGTCTTGTGTGCAAGCGCAGCAAACTTTGTTTCAGTGATAGACCTTGATAGGCCTTTTGTTGCAAAACTCAGGGTTGTCCTTTTTGTATGATGCATGTCAGACTCATCAACATTGTAGAGCATTGATGGAAAGAAGCATTATTGTTGCTGTGAGCTCCAGGTTCTGCTTCACTTCACACTTTCATTGCATGACCAGATTGTGCATCTACATTGGCATTTGCATGACTGCGTTGTGCCAACACATCCGCATCGTCATAACTGGACTGGGTTGACACACAACTGCATTTGCATGACGCCACAAATTGACTTGACTGGATGGTGTTGATGCTGTTGCAGACCACTCAGGATCAGCTGCAAGTCTTCTTGACGGCTGTTGGAGGCATGGTGCAGTACGCTCGGGAGGATGAAGCAATCCAGCTCCAAACGGTATTTGTCAGACATCCCGTAACCAGAATGCCTTCGTAAACCTCTGAATAGTGCCGCACCATTCCTTTGGGTGGAATATCTTCTTCATGTCTATCCTTTATCTTCATACCGCCCCCCCACCCCACCCTAGCAGCTGCAGTCTTATGGCATGTTTCAGGCTGACTGCTGCAAGAATTGAGTCTGCATCAGTGCATCAACATTCACACGCAGGCTGCTATGTCACTCTTGTCAGTGAACGCTATGCAGTCACCAGCAAAACTCAACACACCCAAAGATCGTACTATGAGCAGCAATTCAGAGTCGAGAGTTGCAGGCAGTTCCAGGCAGTACATTCTGTGCAGCAAGTATCGGTCTGTTACAGCATCAGCTAACGCTTGCAGTGCAAAACGTCGCATGGTAGACCACATGTGCATTCACCCTAATTCGATATATTTTTTAGTTTTTTGTTGCATACAAATCGCATTTTTTGTTTTAAATAATACTTGAAACAAAAAAAAATTCTTATAAAATTTTGCCTGGTTTTACGACCGCAACCCAATATTGATTTGTCGAACATCCTTTAAACTTGAAAGGGTTAATTTCAAAATTCCTCCAATGCCTGTACTCATAGAGTTCAGTGTACAGTGCAATATACAGCACAGCGATGTTGCAGCAACTCTGCAGTACTGGTCCAGGGTTGAGAGTCCAGGGCTGCAATGCATGGTACAGTATATGGTATAGTACAGTAACAGTGCAGTCACGGTTCCAGAAGCACTGCCGCAAAAAGCTTGCACTAGGCTTAGTACACACCCTGACCTACGCTGCTGCAGTGTTGTATCTATGATGCAGGTGTCAGTAGGATCAGCACACACCCTACCCTACGCTGCATTGCTGTATCTGTGATGCAGGTGTCAGTAGAATCAGCACACACCCTGGCCTACGCTGCATTGTTGTGTCTGTGATGCAGGTATCAGTAGAATCTCTCACTGTGAAGTCTGTTGGTGAGGCTGAGAGTGCCGGTCTATGGGGGCTGGATCGCATTGATCAGAAGACTCTTACACGGGACTACCTGTACCATTACTCGTATGTGGGCACAGGGGTGCATGTCTACACAGTTGACACAGTAAGTATACCATTACTCGTATGTGGACACAGTAAGTATACCATTACTCGTATGTGGACACAGTAAGTACACCATTACTCGTATGTGGGCACAGGGGTGCATGTCTACACAGTGGACATAGTAAGTATAGTGAAGAAGCTCTGCAGCCTGTCATATGGTTGGCATAGTCAGTCGTTCTTGTGCGCACGCTTTGTGATGTGTGAATTGCATGTTTGCAAAGTCAGGCTGGCTTTGCAAGCAACATATTTGCTACGAAATCATGCAACTCTACTTCATGCATGGCATGCTGTGCAGCAGGGTTTCTAGACGCTCTTTGTGCTCTTTGAATGTGCATCTGACAATGCATATTGAGATCGTTAGGTGTGCCTTTGACATTCGTCGAGTGTGCCTTTGGCATTGCCCATTGTGTGCCTTGGACGCTGCCCATTGTTTTTATGCTTTGCATTGGCATACAGGTGACATGCATGAACCTGAAATTGTAGTGCATGCATCAACAGCAATTCAGCCTGCATGTCCGAGCAAGTGAATGGGAGTGCAGGGCATCAACCCATACCATGAGGAGTTTTACGACTCCTCTGGTAACAGCAGAGTTGGCACAGCATACAGCTACGATACCACTGAGTACAATGACTGTAACGGTCACGGCACCCACATCACAGGCACCATGGCTGGTCTCCATTTTGGCATTGCCAAGGATGCCACCATACACTCAGGTGACTGTCACCAGCCTTTCTTGCTCTTGCTCTGATCTGCATTTGGTTCAGATCTCTGTTCTGGCATTCCTCAGCCAGCAAGTTAGGAAAGTCTTGAAATGCAGCTGCATTTGTCCACCAGTTATGAATTGTGATTGATAGTCTTTGCAATGGGTCAGCAGCCGGCGTGGACTCACAAGAACAAGAGATGCAAATCTCACCTGTGCGGTGCATTTGCAGTGAGAGTGACAAATCATGGCGGCAGGATACAATTACTCAATTGCTTCTGCGTCTGTCATCATGTGTGTGCGTACTTGCACTAGGTCAAGATTTGCAGACCGAACCTGTGCTGTGCATCTGCAGTGGACTGTGATGGCAAGACAGAATCACATACACACAATGATGTCTGTCATTCTGTACGTGTGTCCTCACAGTGTAAAGAGACTCAGATGTAGTGTGTGCGTCTGCAGTGAGAGCGGTGGACTGTGATGGCAAGACAGTATCACAATCCAAAATTGCATCTGTCTTCATATACGTGTGTTACTCATAGCGTCAAGAGACACAAATGTGAACCATGCCCTGCATGTGCAGTGAGAGTGATGGACTGCGATGGTGAGGGTGCAATGGCAGACATGCCATTATGTCTGTCTTCTCGTATGTGCGTACATACAGCGTCAAGAGACACCAACACAACATTTTCCATGCAACTGCAGTGAGAGTGATGGACTGTGATGGCGAGGGCGCAATGTCAGACATTGTGACTGGCCTGGAGTGGATTCTGGAGAACCTGGAGCTGCCAGCAGTGGTGCTGATGTCCATTGGTGGTGATGCCACACTCCTGCTGGACCAAGCCTGTGAAGCCCTAGTCACTGCAGGAGCAACTGTGGTGGTCGCTGCTGGCAATGATGATGAAGGTATGGGATCCAAACCAGTGCACAAAACTTAGTGCATTGTGTCTTGAGTTTTGGCGCTACTGACCTTGCAAACGCCACCCTGCTGCTGGATCAAGCCTGTGAAGCCCTGGTCACTGCTGGAGCCACTGTGGTGGTCGCTGCTGGCAATGATGATGAAGGTATGGGACCCAAACCAGTGGTAATTTAGGCACTTTACCAAGCTGTGTAAATCCGTGTATCCTTGGGAACTTGTATCTGAGATCCAGTCTTTCATGCAAACTAGTGGGACCCAAACTGGTGTACAAAACTCAGGGCATCGTGTCTTGAGGTTTGATGCTACTGACATTGCCAACAAAGTGGTTTGAATTGGCAAAATTTGAATTGGACATTTAGATTTGACATTTACCATAAAATGAGTGCGTGCAAAATGCAGCAGTGGCTGCAGTCATCAGCAGGTCAGTACACAAATCAAGCCTTCTGAAGGCACATGCATGTCTCCTGAGTAAGCCCAGCCAGGGACGGCAGCAGCAGGGCGCGAGCAACGCTTATGTTTTGGGGAATAGAATTCGGCCTACAATACAACTCAAGCCCTTACTTATGCCCTGTCATGACATCTTTCTGAGCTTTTGTTGTGTATAGGTCTGCAGATGTGTATATGTCTGTCAAGGCCTTTCTGGGATGCCATCAAGATCACAGCCTACACAGCTGAGTCAAAGCAACCCTGACTCTGCTTTGCAGCTCCTGCAGACTTGCCGAAGGATTCCGGATGGGCATGTATGATGCTTTTGTGTGCAGATGCCTGTCTGCTGAAGTCTTTTATGTGAGCAGTAGTGATTAAAGTGCAGCCTGTCGTAAGGTTAAACCTAATCCTGTAGTTTTCAGTTGAGGAGGTTTATCCTGAAAATATGCTTGTTGTCTATCTGCAGATGCGTGTCTGCTGAGCCCTGCTAGGGATGCAGCAGTCATTACAGTGGCAGCCATCAACAAGGAGGATGAAATGCCCAGTTTCTCTGACGGCGGGGTGTGTGTGGACGTCCTGGGGCCTGGCTATCAAGTCTTGTCGGCCTACTATGGCAGCGACACTGGCACTTCGTGAGTACTCCTGTGTTTGCCCTGCCCTTGCCCCTTGCCCTTGCCCTGCTCTGCCCTTAGCCTTTGCCCCTGCCCTGCTCTGGCCTTGCCCTTGCCTGCCCTGCCCTGTCTTGCCCTGCCCTTGGCCCTTGCCCTGGCCTGCCCTGCCCTGCCTGTGCATTCATACACAATGACATGAACTATAACATAAACAATGACATGAAATATGACACAAACAATGACATGAACAACGACATGCGCAATGTTGGCTGCAAATGTCTTGACCATTGTGCCTGCTTTGCCTTTGTCCTGCCCTGCCCTGCCCTGCCCTGCCCTGCCCTGCCCTGCCCTCCTCCTACTGGGTTGTCCTCATACTCTATTGAAAAAAACCGAACATCAAGGAAAACAACTCACAATTGTGCCTCTCATGCAAAAGAGGCTTTTGCAGAACGCAATTAAGACACTGGGAACAAATTTCGCGTACACAGTGCAAGAAAGCCATGCCTGGAAGGCTGACACAGTCAGTACAGTTCATTCATTCATTCACCTTATGGTCAGCCTGAATAATTCCCTGCACGCAGTCCTGTTTTGGCAATCACTATATGTTTAGTTTTGGCAGCTAATTACCAGCTACTGTCATATAGCATGGAGTGTTGTGTGCAGGGTGCTGAGTGGGACCTCAATGGCAGCACCACACCTTGCAGGCATAGCAGCCCTGTACCTGGAAGCTTACCCTTCAGCTGCTGCCTATCAGGTACACCATCTGCCCTTCCACCTGCCCACTACTCTGCCTTTCGAGTTATCCCGTTGTCTGCCCTGGTCTGCGTTTTGATGCATACAAGATAACTCAAACTCCTCCTGTCAGCACAAGTTCACAGAACCTTAACCCTAAATGAAACATGTTCACTTGGCAGCTTCCACAATGCTTAGCTTCACTTGTGCAATAGTCAGCTTCCCTGGCAGCTTATACAGCTTCAGTCTGGCTTCAGTCTAGCTTCAGTGTAGCTTCAGTCTAGCTTCAGCTCTGCTGCGCCTGTCAGCTGCCTGTCAGGCCTGCAGTACATCTGTACTCACTGCCTAGCTGCCCAATGAGACACACCTGATGCTTGTCACAGCATCACACAACCAAGCTCCTCAGCATTGCATGCACACACTACAGACAGACGTGAGTGCCAAGACTGTGCATGTAGGTACAGTTTGACTTTGTTTGTCCAGTTCTGAGAGTTGCAGGGATGTAAAACAGCATGTGACGACAGTAATGTTCATGTAGGTGCGTGCATCTATTCTGTCATCAGCCACATGGGGTGCCGTCGCTGCAGACGAACTGTACACAGACACTCCAAATGCCATTGGCAACAGCCTGCTGGTAGATCCTTTGGTCACACTGTGTGTGTCCTCTGGAGCTGATTACGTCAACATCACAGAGTCCAATGCTAGGTGAGCAACAGCTTCAGAATGATCTTTTAGCACTCAATGCCCCGCCCCTGCCCCTGCCCCTTCCCCTGCCCCTGCCCCTTGCCCTGCTCCTGCCCCTTGCCCTGCTCCTGCTCCTTCCCTGCCCCTCCCGTTCATCTCTTGCCCTGCTAATGTCCGTGTCTTCCTGGCCCTTGCCTCCTGCCCCTGCCCCTTGCCCTGCCCCTGCTCCTGCTCCTTCCATGCCCCGCACATTTATCTTTTGCCCTGCTGCTGTCCATGTCTTCCTGGCCCTTGCCCCTGCCCCTGCCACTGGCACTGTCACTACCCCCTGCCCACATACTCATGCCCCTGCTCACATGCCCCTGCCCTCAAGCCCTAACCCATGCATCCCTATTCCTTCCCAAGTGCCCCTGCCCATTTGCCCCTGGTGGTGATGCATGACCATCCCCAGTCTGACTGTGTCCACAAAGGTATGGAAACAAGACACTCGTCACATCAGTTTCCCCACTCTCATGGCTCCCTGTATCTGTTTGCAGGGACCCCATCTTCATCACTGTGGCTCTGGCATCAAAGCCTGCAGGAGTTGTGACTGTCACTGTCACTACTGTTGACTCAGCAGGTGACACACACCAGCTCTCTGTAAGACCCTCATGTACACTCTGCAGTGCATTTTTGTTTGCTACGCACAGACTGCAGCTCAGGGAAGGCCCTACGAGGCTGTCTGCAAATGACTGATCATCAAGTAGACTTGTCTAATAACAGACAAATACATTATTTTGGTACCATTTCAACGGTTGCGCTTCTATTGTTCAAATGCGTCAATCAACATCAACACTTGTCTTCTGAAAGGGAATCATTGATTTGCCAGGAAAGAATAAACATTACGCATATGTTGTTTTACTGCGTAAAACCATCAAATGCGCTGTAGCTCAAGGACACCACGGTACTATGGCCCTCAGAATGGCCATCCTTGCTTTGCTGAACCTCCCTGACATCTCTGTGTAGTTAGCAGCTGTGTCCATCTCACCAGCCTGTCACGAGTAACCATGCATGTCAAGATGGCATGTTGTTGATGTTGTTTAAACCGCACGTCTTATCTCATGCTACTATAAACCACAACTCCTATCTCATGCCACCCCTAAACCACACATTATATCTCATGCCACCCCTACACCCCAAGTCCTATCTCACTTTGCTGATACAATGCAGACCGGCTATCAGTGCCTCAAGGGAACCAGCCAGACACACTTCATCATGCTTGTCACCCACCCTTAATCTCTGAATGCCACCCCTAAACCGCAATTCCTATCTCATGCCCCCCCTAACCACCAAGCCATATCTCACATTAGTGATGCAATGCAGACCGGCTGTCAGTGCCTCAAGGGAACCAGGTGCTCACCTTCACCTCTTCCAACTATGCCACTGCTCAGCCTGTTATGCTGACGGTGGTCAGGAACAGACCTGCAGGTACCTCTTCTTCTTTTGCCATACAGCTGATGTTTGTGTGTGTCTGCATCTGTGTCTGTGTCCGTGTCCGTGTCCGTGTCCGTGTCCGTGTCTGTGTCTGTGTCTGTGTTATGAATTGTCTGTCTATCTGTGTGTCTGTGGCAGTAGATGTGTCTCTCTGTATCTCTGTCTGTGCGCCTGTCTCTGTCTGTTTATATGTCTATGTCTGCATGTGCAGCTGTGTCTGAGTGTCTGTGTCTGTGTCTGTGTCTGTGTCTGTGTCTGTGTCTGTGTCTGTGTCTGTGTCTGTGTCTGTGTCTGTGTCTGTGTCTGTGTCTGTGTCTGTGTCTGTGTCTGTGTCTGTGTCTGCATGTCCGGTCATGTCTGCATGTATGTCTGTTGACATAAACGCTTTCATGCACATGTGTGACCTATCTGGATCCTGCATTCACAGATACTTTGCCCTGCGATCTGTACTGTAACCCTGAACGATGAGTCATGCTAGAACCCAGCTTCATTGGTCATGCTTCTTCCTTTCAAGCTTTTACAGCTGATGCATGTCACCCTTTGTGTACACCTAGCCTGCACCTCTCAGCTGCAGCAATCTTGCAAGATCAATCATATCGCAGGATCTGGCAGCATCAAGCATCCTGGAAGGATTCTGACAGAATCAACTATTCTGGCAGGATTTACCATTGTGGCAGGTTCAACCGTACTGCATCCGAATGTGCGACCTTCAGAATCCAGCCATCAGTCACACTGACTGAACACGTGTCAGCGTTTGCCACGTGACTAAACATGTGTCAGCATTTGCCACATAACTACACATGTGTTGGCTTATGGTGAGTGCAGGTTGGGACCAGTTTGACTTGGACTTCTTTGTTTCCGCTCCAAAGACAACTGCCATTGACGGTAGCCACCACAAGATGGTGGTCTTTGACACCCGCAGTGTTCCCGGAGATACTGCTACCTTCCCCGCTGTAAGTTAGCCCTTTTGGCTACTCACAATGACACAATGTCCAGAAACTGAGAAAGTAGCATAGCGTGGTCTTGTCACTGTGCTTACTTGTGTATTTTTTCATTTGGGCGCAGATGTTGCATCACAAGTGCCAGACATACACACCAGCAGAGAAATAGGACAGAAAAAAATGGCAGAGACAACTGCTGGTTGTCATGCTTGTCTCATATCAGGTTTTGTGTTGCGCAGTTGATCACTGAAATCCCCTTCACTGGTACGGGAGACACCACCTACTTTGCAGATGACTACACCATCACAACCTGCACTGACTCCTCAGGCGTCTCAGAGACCATTGGCTCTCCGGTAAAGCACCTCATCTGCTTTTTGTCACAGACCTCTCTGAGTTCTGAGTGGTGTCTGCATGAGCAATTGTGAGCCATTTTGAATAGATGTGAGCGATTCACAATCAATCACATCTGAGTATTTCACAACGGATTTGAGCCACAAAATCACAAGCAGTACGCAACATAGGATGGTGTGCAGTCTTGTGAGTTATCAAGTGCAACAACCTCAATGCCTCTTGCAACCTTGCAACTTGAGCCTGCTGATGGTATGTCTGGTGATGATGAAGTATGCAGGGCACTGTCCACCAGACTGTGCATCTGTCGCAGAGTCTCAACCTCATCCCTGTGCTTCCCATACTGTCAGTCATCTTCTCTGCAGTACAGTCTGTACAAATATGTTCATCTGCTGCAAACCCTAAAGCTCACTGCCCCGGTTCCCATACCTTTGATGATGTTGGATGCAGGACTATGTGTACGCTTTCCAGCCGCTGGAAGCTGTGACTGTCAACATCAGCTTGTGTGAGAGCTCCTTTGATACCAAGCTCATCCTGTTTGAGGAGACTGATGATGACAGCAGTGACCTCACCTTGCTGTCCTGCAATGATGATGGCTGTGACACTCAAAGTTGGCTACAGGTAAGGCTCACTACATGCACACTCCACAGACATTACATGCACACTACATGCATACTAAACAGACATTACGTGCACTCTACATGCACCTTACACACACCTTAGATGGATTTAGGGAGATTGGGTGTGGCTTCTGGGGAATCCCAAACCACCAGAGATTTGCTTGTTGCTTTCTGCATGTAGGGGGGGGGGAGTAATGATACTGAACGCCAGTGATAACAGCAGCAAAGAACATATCAGCCGAAACGCCAAGATAATGTTGATATCTGCTGTGACAGAGCCTGCGTTTTGTGTCGCAGACAACTAGAAGCAGATATGACTCGCGTTTCTGGGTTTGCCTGCGCTGCAATCTAACTTGTAGCACCTTGCATTTCACTTTGCACGCAGACTTGAAAGCACGACTCTGTGATGCATGTGTAATAACAATCATTATGATTTAACGCTTTCCAGCTCATGCTGAGTTAGGTATGTGCAGGACAAGTCCTGTCTCTCCGTCAGTGCTGCCATCAAACATGTGACACAACCTTTGCCTGGGGCTGCAGGCAACCCTGAAACAAGCTGTGACGTACTTCTTTGCCTTGTGCAGCAGGCATTGCTGCAAGAAGCTGTGACATACTTCTTCGCCTTGTGCTGCAGGCAACGCTGAAAGCAGATGTGACATACTTCTTCGCCTTGTGACATACTTCTTCGCCTTGTGACATACTTCTTTGCCTTGTGCTGCAGGCAACTCTGAAAGCAGATGTGACGTACTTCTTTGTGGTGGATGGCTTTGATGGCGCATATGGTGTGTGGCAGTTCACACTTGAAGCCCTGGACAACAGCACAGTCGAGGGGTCACTGCTCTCGGGACCCTATGGACTTGCTGTTGCCGGAACCAGCTCTACCAACACCACAAGTGAGTCGTTTTGCTGTGAAGTTGTGCTGTCACAGGGTTCTGCTGAATGTTGGTGTGTGTTGATGGCATCACCAGGTGATATATGACAGAGTCTGAGTCTGATGTGTGCAGCGCACTTGTGTGCCCTGGCCTGCCCTGCCCTGCCCTGCCCTGCCCTGCCCTGCCCTGCCCTGCCCTGCCCTGCCCTGCCTTGCTTCAATCTCAACAGCATTATCTGTCTACAGGACTATATCATGCATATCACACGTTGCTCATTCTACAACATGACACCACTACAACCTTCGTGGTGTCAAATCCATCCCCCTGATAAGCTTGGAAATCTGTCACGCATGAGAAAGGCATTCTATAAGGCACCACATAGTACATCAGTCTTGTGTGTGCAGGCAGCAGTAACACCACATCAGTGGACCCCCCCCTGGACCCCCAGCTGGTGAATGTGGACTGGGGTGTGTGTGAGTGCAATCAGACAATGCAGGTACACTTCTTGTTTCCACGCTGTGGTATCTGATGCATCTCATACTTTAGCTTATATTGAATAAAAAAGCTGTGCAGGGTGTCTGTTCTGCGCACTGACCAACTCAATGGTCTGTTGTTAAGAGACAAATGTGGCTTTGGCATGAAGCTGTCACACTCTTTGTTGCAGGGCTTTCTGCCCACACACACAAACACATCATTGGCTGACTGAAATCCAAGAGCTATGCGCTACCAAGCAACTGCGTTGGTGTATGAATGCACTGGTCCTTTCCCTTCTATGTTGTGATATTCTGTTTTAGCCTGCATACAGCATGTGTACGTAACATTTGACATGCCTCATCTTGAGACTGATAACTTGACAATTGGCACAAATCCATGTTCAAACTGGTATGACACAACTCCATCTTCAAGCTGGTGGATGGGGTTTAGCAACACTAAAACCTATGCTGGTACCTCCATCTTCACACTGTTGTCAACTTCTGCTGCAGGACGTGTCCCATAATTGCCAAGGGCAGTACGACCTGCTACCCATGTCCCAGTGCGCAGACACAGCAGTCACTCCTCTGGGCTACAAGACCTGTAATGGCTCCTGTTACTACTCAGATACGGATCATTACCTGTATGAGCCCTGGGGTAGCTGTGATGCTACATGCGGTGGTGGAGTGCAGACTCGCACTGGTGAGTCATGACAGAGACATAGGGTTTTCACACATACCTTAAACGTGGCGGCTTGACTGCGGTCAGGACCTTCATGCCTGCACGTGCAATCCCTGTGTCTGCTGGACTTGCCTTTTAGGGTTGAAGGTCTAGGGTATTTTGTACAGTGATACTCACAAAAGTGCCTGTACAAGTACAGACGGAGTCAAGCTTGGCAGCTCTGACCAATACTGTGCATCACAACTCAAACATCAAAAAATTGAATTTGTGCATCAAACATTATTGCATTTGTCCTGTTGCAGTGTCGTGAATTACATTGTCAATAGCAGTCAAAAGCAGTCTGTGTAAAGTCTGTGCAAATGTGTGCAGGAACATGTGTGACCTCAAGTGGGACAGCCACGACTGGCTGCACCAATGGAACATTCAGCAGGTCCTGCAACACAGCCCCCTGCTCCCCCACAGCCTGGCTGGTGGGTCAGTGGGGGGCCTGCTCCAAGACCTGTGCTGACAGCAAGGGGGCAGGCACGCAGACACGCACGGTGGCGTGTTACCAGTACACTGACAGTAACACCACTACAAAGGTAGGTGACTCTTGCTGTGATGAGCAAGGATTCTGCTTCTGCAGACGGCAACAGTTGCTGTGTTGACAGCTAAGCAGCATGTTTTCACTGGTGCAATGATCACATGCAAAGCCTGTGTTAGTGGGGTGTTGAAGGTTCATCTCCTGAGAATGTGAAGATGCAAAGGCTTGTTGCATATGTGTCTCAGGCTTGCATGCCGTTTGGTGTCCAGCACGCGGCAATGCGCAACTTCAGCTGACAAAGGTGCATGGTTACCGCATAAGTCACAAGGGCTCTTTCTTCTGTTCTGTTGTAATCACTAAAGAAATGGCTCCAGCATGTCTCAGAATTCTGACTGGGACAACAGCTGCTGGCGTCGATGATGAAATATGGGTGCTGTTGCTCAAAGAACATATGCATGCTGCCGGCCTCCATGTGATGTTCATGCAAACATTGACAAAAGTGTTCCACACTCCTTGCACAGGACATTGCATGTGCTATGTCTGCAGCTTTTCAGCAGCAGCTGAACTGCTGCAACATGCGATCAAGCTTCAGAGTTGCCTGTTATGCCACAAATGCATATCCACCGTCACTTTTCAGCATGTCATGTTTCTCAATCCGGCTGGTATGGGACGTGTCTGAAATGCAGGTTGCAGACAGTTTGTGCAATGCCACCAAACCATCTACAAGCAACAAATGCAATGGGGGCACGCCATGCACTTTCTGCAGTGGAGAGAGAGCCAAGTGCAACGGCCATGGCATCTGCAGCAATGTCAAGGGAGCCTGTGTTTGTGACAGCAGTTACTCGGTACGCTCACGCATGTAGCAGCTGTGGAAGTGCATACAACATAGAGGCATGCGTGTGCGCATGCATGCATGCAAGTTTGTGTGTGTGTGTGACATATAGCGGATGTATGGCTCGCCCTAATGCTGCATATTTCGAGTGACAATGGCACCAGGGTTGATGCCACTGGCATTTGGCTAATCTACTGATTCTTCTGGTGCCACTTTTGCTCAAAGAAGGCAGTCTTTAGGAGTCTGGGTGAAATGACTCTGCCTGTGCACAGCGTCACTTGTCTGGCACAGCATGGCATGACTGACATTTGCCTTGTGACATGCAGGGCACCTTCTGCAATGTGCCATCAACATGTGATGGCGTGGCTCTTGCCGATGGCACATGCTGCCTGTATGAGCTTTCCAGGAGTGGTGACTGTTGCGAAGTAGTGGACAATGACATGGAGTGTTGCAAAAGCGGGGTCTTGGATGCTGCTGGGGTGTGCCAAGGCACAGCCGTTAGCATTGACTACAATGGCCAGACTTGCACCGTAAGGCGTTGCCTGTTCTTTCTGTCTTGCTATGCTTTCTGAGCTTGTCACTAAGACGTCCAGACCAAAACCTGGGTGTGAAAATCATGAATGTCATGGTTTTGAGCTACATTGCAGCAAGGCAGCTTGCGCTCAGGGCATATTGATGAGCAGCAAATGTCACATATGCAGCTATAAGGGGCTATGTTGTCTAGCACTGTGTTGTAATGAGCTGCAGCTCAAATCTGAGACTGCTGTTGTTCAGTGTACCGATAGACTGGCACTTGTATACATGTATTGTAGGCATACAATGCTGAACTGAAGTTGGTCTGCGTGAATGTAGAAAAGCAATGCTCCACTGCAGCCTTGATTGTTGCTGTAACTGCTGCAGGGTGCACTGGACGCCACAGGGGCTTGCTGTGACGGAGTGGTGGACAACTTTGGTGTGTGCAATGGCTATGATGCGTCTGGCATTTTCCAGGTCATACTGGCTGAGGGCTCCACCATTACTGCAACGGCCACTGCTCTAGGCCTTGCAACCTCTGTCTTGACCTCGGCCTCAGAGTGAGTCTCCCTCCCAAGTCTTCTGCTAGCTGTGGCATCCACTTTTGTCTCGTTTGAGGTGTTTGTGGTGTTCCCTGCTCACTTCTGACCTTGCAGCAGTTTTGCATGCTGGTGAAAATGCAGTGTGTGCTTGCAGGGCCGCCACCAACATCACCAGCAGCTTGGTGTCTGCTTTGTCCCTCGAATCAGCGTCAAGCAGCGTCACGTCACGCAAGCTGCAGCACTTCGGTGGTGCAACGAGCAGGGCTGTCAGCGTTTTGGCGGGCAGCCTGAGACGACTGCAAGCTTCATTAGCCGATGAGGGCAACACGACTGCCCACATTGCATCAAGCACAACAGTGACCGCCAACTCCACCACCAGCATGCTTGTGTATGATATCGCAGCAGCTTCAGCCACGTCCGCGGCAATCACTTCAGCTGCGCTGACCTTCGGACAGGCTCAGCTGCTACTCAGCGACGCCACGGCTCTGGACGATGTGGTGCTGGCCATTGCAGCCGTTGCTGTTTGTGGAAATGGGGTGTGTGAACTGGGAGAGCGGCCCAATGCAACCGCTATTGGAGTGAACGCCACAGGTACTGGTTTTGGCTCTTCTCTTTAGCCATTGTGTCAATTTGTAACATCATACACCTGTGGCGCCTCAGAAGCACAAGGAGGATATACAAGCACCTTTCGTTCACCCTTCACAATCAATTTAATCCCAGACTTGGCACTCGCAAACTGGTTCAGAGTAGCAGGATTGTGGCAACTGGTCAAAAGCTGCACCTGGCCTACGACATCATCACAAAGATGTGCTGAAAACCCTGTTATGCACCCTACGTCTGATGGGTTCACACCTCAAAGGGATCATTGTTGAGTCCACCTGATGATACAATGCAAGCTGCTCTTCAAACCCTAGCTAACACGCCTTTCAAAAACCTGAGCACATTCATATAAGCCAGCTTGCTTCTGCAGGTGGCTGCCCCGAGGACTGTTTTGTACCCTATGTGGTTTGTCCCATACCCACAGGCTCTCTTTCCATGTGTGGTGGGACTCCAAGGGGCCAGTGCCTCACCAGCAGTGGTGCATGTGCCTGCAGCACTGGTTACTCTGGGGTTGACTGTGGCAAATGCGCTCTAGGGTACTCGAGGGAGGGCATGCGGTGTGTCTTGGAGAGTGAGTATCTCTGCCTCCTACGGTTCTAGGGTAAAATCCCACATTGCGTATTAGATGCCCCTTAGCTCATTGTACCTTGCTACACCTACACCCTTCATGATGCTTCCCTTTGCCCACACCTGTGAGGACTGTCTTGCAACAGATTGCCTTCCCTGTATGTTTGGCCATTGCTTTGATGTGCTCTGGGCAATAGCACCCTGCATGCTTGCAAGTGTTGAGCTTGAGGACTTGCTCACACAAGCAGTAGCAACTTCTGTTCCTTCAGCAGTGTGCATGCAGCAGTTCCTGGTGTGCCAGACGTCCACATAGCGGCATAGATCACTTCACTGCACCTGCAACAACTTTGTCAACTAGCTGTACAACTCAGAGTGGATGAGGTTCCATAGTCAGGTGCTGACCAGCTGTCACACTGAGTCTGACTGCGTGTGTGTATACAGGCTTAGAGCTGGCTTCAGACAAGTGGGCCTGGTACTGGTACCTCGTTATTGCAGTTGTTGGTGATCTGGTCCTAGCTACCATAGTCTACATGGCCTACAGATGGTGGAACAGACGGCACAATGCTCAGACTACTGCTGCATTTGAGCAATCAAAGCTGGGGACTACAGCAGTCCCCACAGCTGGCAGGGCTCCTGTCCAGATGACTGCCTCGGCAGCTGCTGGACAGCCTGGTAGTAACCCTTACTACAACAGGAGCTTCACGCCAGCGCCTGGCTTGCAGCAGCCACTGCGGTCAACATATGCATATCCTGGTGCAGCTGCACGGTAGCTGTCAGTCATGGTGTCTCGCCCATTGTGGGGTTTTGTAAACAGGCAGTCTTGCACACCTTGACAGGTCGTGCAGAGCTGACTAGATTACATAGCAGTCTTCAAGCAGGACAGCTTTTCACTGCGTTCATGTTGTGTCGAGTCAAAGGGTGCCCTCTCATGTCTTGTTACTCTGCGTAGGATAACAAAGTGCTGATGACGCAGCCTCTTGTTCAAGCGCTTTCATTTTGCCTTCAACACTTGGTGTCTGTAGCGCTGCATCAGCACATGGCCGAGATCAGTCAGGTTAACAATCGTGTGAGGTGCTGTGATGGCCCTTTGTATGCAAGGCCTCTACAAATGAGCACGCAGACAACAAATTAACTGCTTACATCTACTGGTGTCTGCAGCAACAGCAGATGAGAACTAAATAAGTATGAGAAGGGTCTTTGGTGTTCCTTCAAAACAAGGCCGGGTTCCCCAGCGTTACCATATCATTATGCTAATGATATATAATATGCAGAGGTTCCATCTATTACACCGCCTTCCAGTGGGCAGTCTAGTAAAAAGCATGCTGAGTATTACCAAAAGACAGCATAGACAAAGCAAATGACCACAAAAAGTTTGATGCTGAGTCCAGCCCTCAGACAAAATGAATGCCCTTCAGTGGGCGGCTCAGCATGACATTCAAATTGTGCTAAACACTCGAGATAAACGCTCGAGACTGCTTAATAGGCAGCAGCATGAGGTATAACTTCAGAAAGACAAAAGATGTGAACCACGGGATCAAAAACACCGGCCTGGCTTGTCAGCATATCTGAATTTGACGACAAAAAAAGTTTGAACAATGTAATCCCAGCCTTGGATGTCTGCAGGTAATAAAAAGATAGTCCCACAGCATGTCAACTAAATTGCGCTGTCAATGAACACATGCTAGAATCCGTCTTCATAGGAAAAAGACTTCAAGCTCCAGCGTCTGAGCAACCTGTCTGCCAGAGAGGCATCAGTCAGACTGTCATCCTTGCATTCAACAGCTTAGCACCAACATCTTCTTCTTGCCCTCTGTTCTATCTGTAGTCAGTGTACGTGAAACAGTGGCATAGGTTGTCATCTACAAAGGGTAACAGCAACCAAGCCAAGAAATCCCTATAGGGTTTAGCCAAACCCTAAACCTCGTGTCTGGCATTCTCTGTTGCAGCATATTCGTTTTTGACCAGGGAGTCAGCCTCGGCCGCCGCCAGAGCCCTCTTCCTCTTCTTCTGCTTCCACAGCATGACAGGCACCACCACAGCAGCGACGAAGATGACAAGGACCATGATGGCCAGGCCGGCCTTACCCCCCTGGGAGTGGGCCCCTGAGGGCTTGGGTTCTGGAGCCCACTCCTTGGCCAGGATCTGGGTCTTCATCATGCACCCTTCCTCTTCGTGGGGCAGGATGTGGCAATGCAGCACTGCATACCCAGTCCCTGCACAAATGCAGTGTGAAGGAGTCAGAAAGCTGTCTGGGAGTCATGCTGCATTGAGCTGTACTGTAAAGCAGTAGCATGACTTAGGACAGGGTTCACTGCTGAGCCACATTGAGTAGCCACATTCAGTACCATGACTCAGCACAGAAGTGACAGCTTTCATGCTCAAAAGTCAGTAGCTGTGCAGATTTTCTGTACAAAGCTGTTTCGAGGTTGCCACTTACATATTATGCAAAGCCACAATTGCCTATTCTCATGATAGATTGCACTGCCTTCGTCACAAAAAAGCCAGAATCTTTCCATTGCAGAGACCACTGTGTCGCTGAGCCTATCTGATGTCTGACACTTGCGCGACGTAACTGTATGGTCTATGTCATCACACTATGATGCACTGCAAGAACTGTTGAAAATGGGGTTCAAAGTGGGCCAGGAGAGATTGGGGGGCCGGGGGGGGGGGGAGGTTGGGTTTAAGGCGGACTGCAAAGATTGACACCAATGTCTGAGCCCCTTACCAGTGATTTCATAGGGTCCTGGCACCCAGCGCACAATAGCTTGGTAGCCAATGTTGGGCAGCTCTAGAGTGTCGGCCCAGTCACCAATCCTCCAAGAACCATTGTTGGCATCACTGTCAATACCATCTGGTAAGGCAACAATCTGAAACCTGCATGAACCGCATCACAGGCTAGGCACTCATGTCATACAGACAGCCACATATTCAGCACGAGGTTCATGGGTACTGTCGGTACTGCAACTTGTGCCTTGAGCAACACAGCAGCAGAGGCACTTCAGGGACATTTCTTTGCTACATCATGCAATGTCAGCATCAGCTGTGAGTGATCATGAAAGTAGACAGAATGTTTCAACTCCTGCATAGTCAAGATAACACTCCAATATATGAATATGAATGTATGTCAATCATGCTGCTACTTCAATACATTTGTGTAAATTTTGAATTTCAATAGAACAATAACAAAGGCATGTTTCAAAATGGAAATGATCAAGGCATGCAGTAAGTTATTGTACAATGTGTCACAAGCGCGACATGTATGCTTTGTCAACATGAGCGACAGAACTACTCACGGCTGGGTGTGGTGGTGGTAGGGGTGCACGTTGATGTTCCACAGGCTCAGCTCATGCAGCTCTCCAATGACTTCCTGCATTGCGTTGGCGTCCTGGTAGGTCAAGCCATTCAGGGCGCATGCACTGGACCCCGGCCCGGGCACCTGGGGGTTGGTGAAGTTCAGCAGTCCACTGTTGCCAGTCTTGGGGATGATCTCGTTTCTGTATGTGGCATTCAGCGAGGTGTCCCTGCGGCATTGTAGTGAGTCAGATAGACAAGAAAAGGAAAACGAGACAAGAAAAGGCTACGCCTTTCGGCGTCAATTTGGTGAGAAGCCCAGTATTATACCAGGCTGCCCAGGGGTGAGTCAGATATAACAAATGTAATGCTGCATTGCCAAAAGGTCAGAACCATTGCTTTGATGCACAGACCATCAGGCCGCTCCTGCCTGTTTAATCTGGTCTTCTCTGGCCGCCAGTCATCATACTGCTTCACATTTTGTTCGCAAAGCATCGTCAGCTTTTGCCCTTCATCCAGAGATGTTCTGGTTCTTCTGATGGGTGCTAGTCAAAATACCAAGCACAGGGTTCTCACAGTTCCAAAAACTCAAAGCATCTCCAGCTTTTGCCCTTCATCCAGAGATGTTCTGGTTCTTCTGATGCGTGCTAGTCAAGATGAGGAGTACAGGGCTACCACAATTCTAAAAAGAGATCGCACAAATACCTGAGGTCTTGCTGGTAGGCCGGCCTCTGGGGGGTGCAGCTGCCAAAGGGGTCTGCTGGCACGGGTGCTGCCCCAGCCACTGCCGCCTGAAGCAAACATGAAATTCTCCTTTGTTGCGCTCAATCACTTAGAAGTCTAATGCCTTACTGACTACTGGCCCAATCCTCCACAGGAGTTCCTCCAGAGGAGGTAAGACATTGGCAGACATCAAACCTCATAAGATGACATTGCCATGCATGGAGCTTGTTGCAGGTCTGTCTTGTCTTGGTGGTCCTTGGTGACAAGCAGGCTGGTATGCTGCATGGTGTGACTCTGTGCTATGCAAGAAGCATAGTGTCTGCCAGGAACGCATCAGGCTTGCAGCTGCATGCTTTTGCCAAGAACTAAAAAGCTGCCAGTGACACAGACAGCCATGTGTTCCCCAAACCAAATTTCACAACATGGGCTTGGGAACAGTGCTGGCGTCGTCATGCAAACAGAATGCACTGTTGGTATATTTGACCAGAGTGCACAGTAGTTGCGCCCCACTTTACCACCAAAGCATGTCCAGCGTCAGACAGACACATACATGTACAGAAAGTTGGCGAAGAAGACTGACCACTTCAACAGTTGCCATGATGGGCTGGTTGATAACATCACAATGGGATGAGCCGCATCCCGGGTCTTGGATGCCAAATTCGCCCTGGCCCGATTGCAATTGGTAAGTTCCAGCGTCGCACTGGATCAGCAGCTCAACCCTGCATACAGACAGACACACTCACATACATACAGATACACTCACCTACAGACAGACAGACATATTCACGTACAGAGACACTCACATACATACAGACACACTCACATACAGGTAGACAGACAGAGTCACATACAGAGACACTCACACTCACATCAACACAAAGATGTGACAGCAGTCTGGAGTGCAGTGCCCTTGTAAAGTGTCGTGTATATGCTGTACCAATACCGTAACACCGGTGGTCTACCTGACTGATGTTGCAGCGGCTTGCGTCCAATATATGTCAGACTGTGAGTCTTGACACATCAAAGGTACAAAACTGCGTTTGAAAATCAGTACCAGCAGTTGTTCCTCATAAAGTCAAGAGGAACGGCAAACAACGTCTGCGTCAAATGGATGAACTTGCCTGTTTGCGGCGGCAAAGACAATGTTGTCAGTGAGGCGAGGCAGCTCATTGACATAGTTTGCGTCTCGGCTGTAGAGGCCCATCACGCAGCCCGGCTTGTCAAAGGAGAGATGCATCCACTTCATGGTGGCTGCCTCCACCAGGATCCACCTGTACACAGTGCCAGCCTGCATGGCCATAAGCACAATCAGCAAATGGTGTGATTTTTGACAGTCTCACATTCTTTTCTAAAACATTAAGGCCAAAAAGAAATGTCATCCACAAATTCTTTGGGTACTTTTGGAAGTGATCAGTACCATGTATACTAAATGCCAGCAGGAACAATTGTCTGCAGCTTGTGCACACGTTGTTGATGACACTATGTGAACTGGAATCACACTTGGCTTTTCAGTATATTGACGCCAAAAGGTGAAGTCTTGTCTTTTCTTGAACTGGAATCTTTGCAAGTATGTTCTGTTCCTGGTGCACTACATTGCATGCAAGGCAGCTCCAAGGTGCAGCTGCAAGCTGTCACATGTTACCCATGAGTGTGCAAGTACATCTAGATACATGCATAAAGTAGGCAACTTGGCACCAACAACACAACCAGGAGGACTTACATTCATGCTGATGACAGGCTGGTAGGCGCCGTTGATAGTGGCGAACAGGGCATTGGACCCACTGGTGTAGAAGGGCAGCAGAGAAGAAGAGTTGCCAGAGTCTGGGCCGGTATCCCCGGTGTTGTCCCATGTGGTCACAGCAGTGCCTGCATGTACACAAGCATGTGATCAGACAAAAGCAATGACTTCAGGCACGTCCAACCAACCATCCAACCAACCAACCAATTATTATAGGGTGACAGACCAGAGACACCATCAACAGGAATCCTGACAAACCCCGACACATACAGCTGTTGGAGACCAGCTAGTACAGCAGGACTCCTTGCATACTTTGAGGTTTGCACATCATGAGATTGGGATCCCAGATGGAGATGGCAGCCAAATATGCCAGACCCAATGCCAGCATGTGTTACAGCACAGGTCAGTTGTGGTTGCGGTCATACACTGGACGCTTACCGTCATCAAGGGGCTTGGGCCCAGCGCAACAGAGGGGGTCACCCGCAATGGACCCCACAGAGTTGGCAATGTAGCCATCATCGATGGGACCAGTGGCGTTCTGGATGTTCTGAGAAGCATCGGTGAAAACAGCTAGCTGGAAGGTCTGCAGCACCACAGATTGATCAGACTACTCAAATGGATCAACCTACTGAAACGGATCAGACTACTTACATGGATCAGACTACTTGCACGGATCAGAGTAGTCAACCAGATCATGACGTGATGATGTTCTGAAAGTGTGGCAAAACAAAAGCATCTCAAAAGGTTTTTCAGATGTGTGACAGCTCTGTTTCAATGCTGCAACTGCAGACAGTTGGACTTGATTCAATCACTCCAGCGTGCAAACTTTGCTATAAGCATGCTGCCAGAATGGTGGTCATTGCCATCATTGTGAGCATAAATCCATTTTGTTTATGTTGGGGGTTTTTTTGTGGTGTGTCTTTAGGGCTCCTCAGGGAAGTCAGGAGACAATAACTCTGTAAATTCCGGAAATGCTGAGACTGAATGAATTAAAATGAATGAATTCATTGGTAGCAGAACAGGTGCACATGTGCTCACCTGGAAATGCAGAATGATCTCATTGCTGTTGTCAGCAGGGAAGAACTGGCGCATATTAGCACATGAAGCGCTGCCCAGAGGGTCAAAGCCGCCGTTTGTGTTGACATCAATAATGACAGGCACTGTGGCTGTGTGCGTCTGTAGGGAAGAAGAGCCATGATGGTGAGGGTGAATCCTGCAATGAGTAAACACCCAAATCTTAGAAGCCGGAAGTTGTGGAACACACCATAGCTGGAGTGTCATCAATTCAGTCTCAGTGCTAGAAACGTGTGCAACCTCACGCTAGATGCACAGTGTCTTCTTGTCAGCCAACAATCAATCAATCAATCAATCAATCAATCAATCAATCAATACTATAAATGGCCTGGGGGCCAACTGAGCACAATTGTGTTGTGAGACAGATGTTTGAGCTGACTCTGAGTGCTTCTCATGCACAGGCTTGGTAGACAGGCTATTGTTTCTGGTGCAAGCCATGTGAGAGCCAAATTTGACTAAGTAGTCACTGCAGCATGTTGACCACTAGCAGCACAATATAAGTACAGGGCAGCACAATTGCTAGCCAAAGCAGTTGGCAGCTCATGGCCCAGAAGTCAAAGGCTCACACTCACCACAAAGCCCCAGGTGAGGCAACTTCTGCAATGTCATACTGGTAGTAGTTGCACGAGCCTGGCAGGATGTCTGCAAAGATGTTGTCTCCTCTGTAACAGTCAGAAGAATCATCTGGCACAGGGTCACAAGCAATGTTATCTGTGCCAGGATTGCCATAGAACCCATGCAGATGGTTGGCTAGAATGTTGACGTCCTTGAAGACGTTGATACCGCCCACCTGTAAAGCATGCTGGAGGGTCTGAGACAAGATCTGGAGACTATTGAAGGTTTAGGAAGGCCAAAGAAAACTCACGTCGATAGGATTGGTGTATGAGCCATAGGAGCTATTGATTTCTCCAATAGCAGTTGGCTCGTACGAACTGAGGTTGTTGCACACCTTCAGCCGAAGGGTTCCGCCTGCAGAAGCAGGCGACCTTGCAGCGAGCAAATCCATTGGCAAAAGGTTGGAGTCCATCGCAGGACTGGCACTTCATGGTGCGGGATCACGGTGCGAGCTGAACGATCAACACACCTTGTTGCACTCGGATCACGCCGGCAATTAGAGCCTCGTTGTAAGTCCTTCCAGTGTACATGATGTATGGATCATCAGCGCTGGTGTTGTCACCAGGACCCTGTGTGAAAGCTAGCGTTGCTTGTCATACTTCAGTCTGCAGAGCCGGCTGCGAGTAGACGTGGTGCAATACCTGTATTGTCGCAGGCAACATGTTGAGCGTGATCCAGTCATTTACAGGCTGCAGTTGTTGAAGCGTGGGCAAAGGTGAGCCCTTGGTGATGTCGAGAACAGGAAATGTAGTCGTTTGAGCTACGGCGCTCCCCACAGCAATTGCAGCTAGCAGCACCGCTGCGGCAGTTCGAACAGTCATGCCGCTGAAGTGGGTGATACACGCAAATGTGAAACGGCGTGTGGACTCAATCGCTGTCCTTTTGGCCGCGTACAGCGTGCAGCTCAGTTGTATGCAGAGCACGCGCTGAGCACACCCACAGTGACTAATCAACTTTATCGAAAGGGCAGGGCAGGGCGTTCTGGGACACAACTTTTAGCTGCAGGCTACTTTACAACCTCAGCCTCGAGGTCTGCTAACATGCATAGGAGGAGCCTTGAACTCAGTAAGCTCATGTGCAATCCAGATGAACTGGTTAACACTGTTCATGTGAAGAATGGGGAAATACGTGCACAGCATGAAAGCAATTGAGCTCAAAGTGCTCAGAGTAACATATTATATTTCATAGTGTTATACTGCTGGCCCATAGACCGGCAATCAAGTGCACATTATACAACTCAATCCCACATGCACACTTCCTACTAAGATTGTACGTGACTGTTGGCAGCTATCGCTGATTGCTGACTGACGAACAGGTAAGTACATGACGCATAAGTGTGTATTGTGGAGCTGGACTCAGATTACTGCTTCAGCATATCATATTTATTCTGAACTCATCAGCTGTGAAATCCAGCTCGCTGCAGTTATCTTGCACCAGAGGCCCCCACTGGATGAACCTTGAGCCGATGCAGCTGGTGCAGCTGCCACCAAACTCATCCAAGAACTCCAAAGGGCTGCAAAGCAGAGCGCCCACATCATGGCCCAGCTGGGCATTCAAGAACTGAAGGACTAAGACCCCCTTCCATCTGGGGTCCTGGCTGTGAGGGGCAAACATCTCCCTCAGCATCTGCCACACCCGCTCCACAACTCACCCACACAACCGCTAGTCTGGCTGAGTCTCCAGGTTTGTCTGGTCAAACCCCTCAAACTTGCGCCGCATCACCTCAGCCCTGTCAATGGTACCAGCTTTGAGGTGTGAGTCACCACACATGTTGACATCCTCCTCAGACAGCACACCATCTCTGACAGCGTCTACAAGGTTGAACAGCCGATGCTGGATGACCTGGATGTGGGTCATGTCGTCACTGTTGCGGGTGTGGGGGGACCATGCAAACCTGGGTTGGGCGCCATTGGGGCGCTGGCTGCATGTCACTGCGTCTAGTGCCACCATTTGCAGGGCTAGGAGGTCATTCCAGACTCTAGCAAAGTCACCCTGCAGCTGTGCCAAGTGCTGGGCCTGACGAGTGTATGCCTTATCTAGCTTAGCATAGCCAGCTTGCCACCTGAACAACACAATGATGCTTGGACTCAGAGCAAGCAATGGTTTTTGACAGATGAACAAGGAAAGGAAAAGAAACGAGAGGAAACAAAAGGACAGGAAACGAAAGGAGAGCGTTACATGACTCAGCATTGGTTTTGAGGGTGAGGTGTGCAGGGTGTTTATGTGTTTGCTGCAATGATCTGGTGACACGATGTGTGTAAACATCGGCGTCTCAAAGTCAGTAGTGCTGGCAGCCACTGAAAACTAAAATAATCACTGAAGCAACCACAAGACAGGACAGAATGTGCACGCACAAAAATCACATCTGTGTGAGACACTATCACTGTGCAGGGATGGTGCTTCCGCTGTGTGGACTGAACATGCATGCTTTGCAGCTGTGCACTGAGTCAACAGCACGTGCATCAAGCAGAGTGGTTGGTGTACCCTGAGTCTTGATGCTCAAGCTCCTTGATCTTGCGATGCAAGGCTGCCATGGTCTCTCCATCCTGGTCTGATGCCACATCCTCCTCCTCCTCACTCTCACTGACCTCCCTCTCATCCTCCTCATATTCTGAAGCCTCAGCAGCCTCTTCTTTTGCAGCATCCTCTTCTTCAGCAGCATCCTCTTCTTTGCTGCTTGAGACCTGCTCACCAGTCTCTTCGTCTTCCTCTGATAGGGAGTCATAGACGGGATGCTCCTCGTCCTCTTCATCATCCTTATGTGAAGAAGAAGTGGAGGCCTCTGCAGCCCTGGCGCGAGAAGCAGAGATATTTGCAGCAGGAGGAGTAAAGGTGTCTGCATTCTGAGCAGATGAGCTTGGGATTGGAGCATCCCTGCTGTCAGCTGTGATGCTGAAGTCCTGATGCTGTACTGCTGCTGCTGTCAGGGGGACCACTGCATCCCCAGTTGTCTCAGCCTCACAGCCGGGGACAACTGGAGGTCCATCTGTGCTGACATTGGTGCTGCCAGCATCTTCAGCTGAGCTTTGGATGGCAGCTGAAACTCCACCAGTGATTTGATGCTCAGCAGCGTCCACAGCAGGTGTGGGGATTGTTGGACCATTTGAGGATGTGGTGGAGCTGGTGCTGAGGACTGCTGAAGTCCCAGATGAGCCAGCGATGCTAGACATTGTGACTGCCTTGCCTTCCTGGTCATCTTCTTCATCCTCACTGCTGCTACCATCACTGTCATCCTCATCAGCATTACATGAAGGTGAGTCTTGGGCAGGCTCTGGCTGCTGCTCATACTCTTCCTCTTCACCTACCCCATCATGTTCTTCCTCTTCAGCCTGATCAGCCGCTGCATGCGCGATGGATAAATGAGCGCTGTCCTGCTCTTCATACTCTTCCTCTTCAACATCACCGACCTCTTCTTCGCTGTCAGCTTGATCAGCTGCTACTTGGGTGGTGATGAAGTGGGCAGAGTCCTGATCAGCATTGCTGCCGTCTGTCTGATTGGCACGCTCTTCTTCCAGGTCACAATCAGGGCTGCTGCTGTCAGCATGTTGCCCCTGGACCGCTGTCTCAGAGGTGTAAGCATGCGCTGACTGCTGAGCAGCCAAGGAGGGCGCAGTCCGTGCCTGTTCGGGCTCTGGTGAAGGGGTGTAGTCCAGCTGGGCTGTGGCAAGAGGGTGGTCATCAGACAGGGTGGGGGCCTCATCAGGCAGTGATGGCCGGGGAGTGTCTGGCCAAGCCTACAGATTCAGACAGTCAGTTCAGGAGGCTGCTATGAAGTGCACTCCAGAAGCCGCTACATAGCTCTGCACTCTGGACACAGAATCACAGAGGGCTGCAGCTGGGCAGGCACACGGCTGACTTCAATGCTCAAAGCCTGGTCCATGCGCTACTTCAGCTCTTGAGATAGCCACAGCTTGTTCTTGCTGCTGCAGCTGTGAAGAAGAATCAGGGTTGGTGCTGTTGCGGTGAACCAAGCTTGCTTAAAGGTCAGGGTGGAAAGCAGAACAGAAGAAGTTGCATGTTGCTCCCTTTCCAGACGCTCTCTAGCAAATCTGGCCAGAAGACTTCATGCCGAGCACATGCAGAGCAGGGCTGCGGAAACACTTTCTGCCTGGCTAGCATATGCTGAGCAACGATTGG
>JAABUW010000538.1_pt1 | contig 74042 bp, 84 predicted proteins | sample 5560081 | NCBI WGS metagenome assembly JAABUW01 (sample SAMN10711882, study PRJNA513363) | rock metagenome | isolation source: Antarctica rocks | place: Antarctica: Victoria Land, Knobhead sud | reverse complement strand
CGATAGAAAGTTAGATTCATATGTTCTTATCTAACTTTTAGTTTAAAATACTTTATTTTCTCTGTGCGTTGTTACGTTATTAATGTGCGAAGAATTTGAGAGATTTTTTGATTTTGTATGTGATTCCTCGCAAAATTGGTGAGAATTAAAAAACGTCATTTGAGTGGTGAACGTCAGGTGAGTGACCAGCACCTACTTTATGTAGATGTCAGCGTGGCACGATTATTGCGTTTTTCTATTTACTGATGTGAGCGATTTTTGTTGACTGCGAAATAAATCGACAATGTCGTTCTGCAGTTGTTTGCTTGTTGACGAACTCATGCTAAGTTCGTTTCATAGATCTGTTTCAATCTCTATCGTTGACTTTTTGATTTCTATCGTCGACGTTTTGAGTTCTGACGCTGAGCTATTGCTTCTACTGAGTTTCGCGTTACTATTCGCGAAACGGGGCGAGAAAGAGCGCATAAAGCGACTCTTTATATTTCTTTTCATAGAGAGTTTTTCCGAGTTTCGAGCTTCGAGCTTCTAGAAAATTCACTTGGCACCACTTAAATATCTCTTTAACCTCTTACTCAGAGCGTTTCACGTAGACAATAACTCTAGTGTAGAGATTTCTCAATTTCTATCTTGAAACCTGCAATAAATCGTCTTCTATTACCGACTTATGCCAGACGAAAATGATATAAATCTAGTCTGCAAGAATCTAGATTACTCTTTTTGATAGAAAATGCTTGACGCAATTGCTTTATATCTCAGGTATCGAAGTAGTCGCGTTATCTCGCTCAATGATCTTTAGTTTGTTGTTTGTTTGACTTTGAAGTCAATCAATTTGCTTCTGAATTGAGTTTTTTATGCTTTCGTTGCATGCTCTTCGAATGTAGATTAAGTTATGACTTATAGTCTCTTTCTGTTCTGATATTGCTTGTCTTAGCTGATTGACTGCAAATTCAATTCTTTCGCGCAGTCTCTTTATCTGCATCTCTTTAGAGGTGACATCGTAGCACTTGCTAGTACTAACTTCGATGCTAGCTTCTTTTTGCGAACTTTTCATCGCTTTTCGCTTTTTCATTTCTTTGAATTTCACAATCGCTTGTGTTTGCTCTTTTTGCTGCGAATTTGCATTTCGCAGATTGGTTGTATTCTTGTCATTATGCGCATTTGCATGTGAATTTAGAATCAATGCATCGAGTGAACTAAACATGTATTGCGTTTTTCTATTTGCTGATGTGAACGATTTTTGTTGACTGCAAAATAAATCGACAATGTCGTTCTGCAGTTGTTTGCTTGTTGATGAACTCATGCTAAGTTCGTCTCATAGATTTATTCTAATCTCTAACGTTGACTTTTTGAATTCTCTCGTTGACTTTTTGAATTCTGACGTTGAGCTATTGCTTTCGCTGAGTTTCGCGTTAATGCCTGCGAAATGAGGGAAAGAAGAGCGCATGAAGCGACTCTTTATATTTCTTTTCATAGAGAGTTTTTCCCGATTTCGAGCTTCAAACTTCTAGAAAATTCACTTGACATCACTTAAATATTTCTTTAATCTCTTACTCAGAGCGTTTCACGTAGACAGTAACTTTAGTGTAGAGATTTCCCAATTTCTATCTTGAAACCTGCAATAGATCGTCTTCTATTATCGACTTATGTCAGATGAAAATGATATAAATTTAGTCTGCAAGAATCTAGATTACTCTTTTTGATAGAAAATGCTTGACGCAATTGCTTTATATCTCATGTATCAAAGTAGTCGTGTTATTTCGCTCAGAATAGTAACGACTGATCTTGACTTATTGTCTTGCACATCAAGAAAAGGTAAAACAGATAGTGATTTAATAAGAAACGCTGTACTTCTCTGAAACAACGTTGTTTTCTGTGCAATCTTCGAGCGCAAAAGAGTTTGATTTCGATTTTTGCATCAGTATGCAGTCTTCTATGCTGTTCTGAATTTGATTGATGACTTGTTCTTTTCATGTGAGTTTGCTTCTCAATTTATCAATCAAATTACTGTCTGAATTGATGATTCTTTCTTCTGCGTTGATGAACTTTCATTTCGTCGTTGATTTTGGTCTGCGTGAGCGCGAAAAATTTCAATTTTCGATTTTTGACTTGCGACGCAGTCATCTGTGAAGCTATTGAGTCGAATGAGAGCTTGTTTTGATCATACGATTGTGCTCTATAACTTGTCGATCGATTTGATATATCATATGCTTCGATAGATTGCTGTCGCCAATGCTTCATACAGACTCATTAAATGATCAATTGATGTATTATCATATTATTCTATTTATGTATTCTGTATATTTCAAAGTCTTGTTGAGCATCATCTTGTAAATGACTCTCTTAATCTTGCAATGCATTAGCAAAATGTTATTCTTAATCAAGAGTGAGTACTTGAAATCTTCTGTGTTCAGCATGAAAATCTCTGAAAATGATGAAAAGTGAGTCTGAAACATCATCTTCGTCTTATTTTGCACTGTCATAACGATGTCAAAGCACTCTGACTTGATCAGAAGAGAAATTGTTGCTTGAGTCAATATATCTGCAATTGCATTTCTTGCTCATTTTGCAGTTTTGAACTGTTCTCTCGAGAATTGTTCAACATTTTGCATAATTTTTTGATATTCACTGCATTTCTGTTTTCTGATGATCTTGCTCTTCTTGTCACATGCTTGAATGTACTTTGTTCAGTCATCAACGATTCAACAGCTTCTTTTCATTCGTTGCATGTTCTTGATGATCTTCATACATTTCTTCGTTCATTCTGCTTTGATCATTTCATGTGATCTCGCTCAAAAAGTGAAAATCTCAATGATCTTCTTCAATGCATTCAACAGTTGCTTAATGTACTCATTTATGCATCAACGTCTCATCTTATGATTCATCAATAATTTCAACATTTGTTCTTTCAGAGTATTGATGAATTTCTCTTTATTCATTGTTTTTCAGTTGCAACGCAATTTTCGCGCTGACTTTTTGCAGACTCTGAAATTTATAATTGTTTGTATCAATAAATGATCTGAGAAGTTTTTCATTTCTTCATCGATTTTGCATCGTATTAATCAATTCATAATGTCATTTGTCGTGAAAATTAAATCTATTGTCGTTTGAGATTTCTGATAATCTCTCGTAATCATGTCTTAAGATAGCATCAACAATGCATTGACATTTATGATCATTTCAATTAAATCATTTGACAATAAATGCTGTCTTGAATAGAATGATTTCTCTCATATGAGATGATGTAGATTGAAATCTTCTACAAGAATGCATTCTCTCAACATGTGTAACGTCTTTTCAATGTTTGAAAGACTTTCTTTTTCATGAATGACTTCGTGATCTTTGAGTGACAAATTGTATGCTTCATGAATATGTATAGTTTTCTGAATCATCTGTGTATTATTTATTAATGTCTGTAATGTAATCATGTCTACATCTTTGAAGTGTCATGTTGAATGTCAAATGTTGCTGTCAATTCTCTTGTTTATGTAGAAACAAATTCTACTTTCATTATTCTTCAGTGTGAAGTCAACAGTTGCTGAGCAGTACGCTCTGAAATTCTTATCAAATCATCATAATTCTTTATCTTTTTCTCATGTAGTAATGCTATCATCATCTTTTCTCTGAACTTGTGAACGTTGTACTGTAGTATTCAAAACTTCTTTTGTTGAAACATCAAAGTTTACATTCAAAGCTGTTTGATGTTTTCTTGAGCATCTGCAATGTGCTTACTTCTCTTGTAAGATCTTCAAAAGAAAATGATACTGAAATTGATGTGATTGATGTTGACTTCAACTCATTTGTTTTTAACTTCTTGACTAGATGATTCAATATAGTGTTTTCAAATGTGATGATCATGCTGAGCAGATAACTTTCATTTGTTGAGCGTCTCTGTTTTCTCTTCAAGTCATTGTCTATCAGCAATTTCAGACTGATAGATGTTTCTATGAACATCTTCAACATCATCGCTTGAAGTTCTTTCTGCTCTCATACAACGTGATATAAAGATTTGTGTTTCGTGACTCTCTTTATTCTCTCTTTTTCGATCTGTCGTTTATGACATTGAGAATCAAAGACTCTGTATGTATCTTGACATACTTCACATTTTCACATGTCTCAAGTTTGTTTATGAAAACAATGCTTCAAGTGATGATCTAGCGCGCAGTAAATGCATCTTTGCTTATTTTTGCATTCATATGTCTTATGATTATAGTCTTGACACTTTAGACACTGATGTATTCTACAACTTAAATCATAAAACTGCGTGATTTTTATGTTGATCTTGTGACATATTTTCTCATCAATTAGCTTGTTCATCATTTCAGCATTGACTACGCGTATCATCAGCAAAATGTATCTTTTCTGTTTACTATTTTTTGTGAGTTACTCGACTTTCTTAATCATCATTTTTGAATGTATGTCTTTGTTGATCTTGATGAGTGCTTTCATTCTCTTCTTTTCTATGTCTTTAAACATTTCTTCAACTTTAATTTCATGTATCACTATCTTGAAACTAACTTCATGCAAACTTGCATTCAATGAAATTTCTTTGATTCAAAAATCGTTTTTCTTCAGTATTCTCTTACTGTCTTTGATCTTGACTTGAAATATTAGTAGATTTGATCATCTCTTCATAGTCTTTATGTTCTTGCACGTCAATAGCATCTTGTTGACGTCAATTTCTCTCGCTCATCTCACTATGTTCTTTGTTGTTGTCATCATAATTCTCTTGATCTTCTCTTTCTCTTTAATGAAGATCTTAATCTTGAATTTCTCACAATGATTTTGCATTGACGACGTAACATCAATGCTGAAAACAAGATGACTTTCAAACAATATTGTCAACTTCTTGTTTGCTCTTTTCGCTCAGTTGTCAACGCGTTTCTTCTTCTTCATGAACTTTTTTTCAAGTTTGCTTATTATTTTTTTCAATTTCTTCAGCTGATTCTTCATGCGTTGATTGATAGTTGATGCAGCGACACGTTGATGCGTCAGCTTTTCTATCATCTCTGTCAATCTCTTCATCTTTCTTCAAAGCATCAGCTCGTTGTTTCTACGTTCGTTGAACTCATAAAGTACTCGCAGCTTGTTTAATTTCTCATGTATATTCTTCATCTTGATTGAATTCTTCTGCAAGATAGCAATATTCATCTCTCGCTCACTCATTGACATCACATCAATGATGCTCATCATTTGTCTTTGATGATCAGAATGAAGCGCAAGCATCATGTTGATGATGTTTTATTGTTAAAACAGATTAATTTAACTGTGTTTTTTCCTGTTAATCACTTGTAACATCATGACTTTCATTGATGAATCTTTGATGTCAAAATTATGTAAATGCTTTGATATTCAGTTAATATCACTGTCAAAATCAAAGTTGATTTAATTGTATGATGAAATTTCTGATTGAAAGTCAATTACAAATGCTCTGTATACATTAATCATGATACAAGAACACAAGAATGAAATGATATTTTTATTGATAACTCATTTAAGTCAGCACAAAATAATCATTGAAAACTTCTGATTGAAAAGAAATCAAATTTTGATAAATTTTGCAAATGATTGATTAATATCATTATTAAAGATTTGAACATTAAAATCTGTTGTTTCAAAAGCAAGCAATTAATCAGCATTTTACAAATCTGAATCAAGTGAAATTTGCAAAATGAAATGAAAGAACTTGAACTTAATTGTTACATCAATGATCATCTTGAAGAGACTCATGAATCAGAAATCATTGAATTAATTCATTGAATCTGTATTCAAATAAAAGCAAAGCACTTAAGTTGATCTCAATCAACTTTGATTCTTTCAGTCAATGAAAGTAAAGAAGATTATTGATATTATCATGATTGAAGTCACTGTATATCAAACTTTAGTCAAGAATAAGAAGATCAAGATCTTCTTTCTGATCATTAGTGAAATCAATAAAGCACTTAGCTCAGTTGAAGATTTTGCAAAACTGAATGAAATGACATTAGTCATGTCATTGAATGAACTGAAGAAAAAGAAGCTTTCAATCATTTATCACGACTTTCTGAATGTTTTTGATAGAGAAAAGACAACTCATTTGCCTTCACATCAATCATACAATCACAAGATTGAATTAAAAGATGAGAATCAACTCTTTAAAAGTCATAAGCTGCAGAAGATCAAAGAGTATTTAGAAAAAAAATTGAAGAAGAAGTTCATCACACTCAGCAAAGCTTCTTTTGCTTCATCAATACTATTTGTTGAAAAGAAAGATAATAGTTTTTGCTTTTGCATGAACTATTGAAAACTGAATGCTCTGATTAAAAGAAATCATTATTCAATACTCTTGATAAATGAAGTATTAACTTGAATTCAAGACAGTAAGTATCTGACTTGATTCAACATTATCATCATGTTCAATAAACTGCACATGAATTCAGAAAGCGAATATTTAACTACTTTTATTACTTTCTTTGACATCTACAAGTATAGAGTAATGCTCTTCAAATTGATCAATGAATCTGCGTTCTTTCAGCATTATATCAACGATGTATTATTCAAATATCTGCATAAATTCTGTCAAACATACTTGAATGATATTCTTATTTACAGTAAGACATTGAAAGAACATAGAACTTATGTGAAGAAAGTGTTAAACAAGCTTCGTGAAGCTGATCTACAGATAAACATTGACAAGTGTGAATTCAAGATTTAGAAAATCTCGTTTCTTAAACTACTGATATTCATTAATGATCTGCAAATGAACTCTCGAAAAGTAGATGTGATTCAAGACTGAGAAGTGTTGTAATCATTGATTTATATGCAAATCTTCATTGACTTCTGCAATTTCTATCGACGATTCATCAAGAACTTCTTAAAAATCACTCAACTTATGATGAAGCTGATTCAAAAAGATCATCTTTTTAAATGAATAAAGATCTGTCAGATGATCTTTGAAGAACTGAAGTAATAAGTGATGATAATCTTCATTCTGAAGCATTTCAACTCAATCAGAAAAATTATTCTGAAAACTGACTTTTTAAACTATGTCAACGACGAAGTATTGTCTCAATATGATGATGAAAACATTCTACATTCAATGATCTTCTATAACAAGAATATGATTCTTGCAGAATGCAACTACGAGATTTATGATAAAAAACTGCTGATCATTATTCGCTGCTTGAAACATTGATGTTTCAAATTGAAATGTATGAATATTTCAATTAAAATCTTCATCAATCATCTGAATTTAAAGTACTTCATAATTATCAAAGAACTGATCAGATGACAAGTTAAATAAGCTGAGAAGTTATTTAAATATAACTTCAAGATCATATATCAGTCAGAAAAACAGAATCTGAAAGTTAACACGCTGATCAAAATGTCTAACGTTAAGTCAGTTGAAGTGAATGATGATTGAAAGTTATATCAGCATCAAATGCTATTGTCAGAAAGCAAATTCAATCTGCAATCAATTGAAGTTAATCAAAAATCTGATCAAGATCTGACTTAAATCTTGCTCAGATCTGACTTAAGATCTGACTCAGATTCAAAACTTAAATTGAAAGTTAATTAAAATTTGGTTGAAGAGATGATTTCTATTCAGAATCAGATTATAGTTGAAAATTGAACAAATCAACTATGTATTAATATTCAAACAGCTATTGAACAGAATTGAAGAACTTGTTAAGATATTAATTTAGACAACTGTTAAGTACTTGATGAAGTGCTCTGAAAAGACGATAGACTATAAGTTTCTCAGTCAGAAATCACTTGATTGATAAAAGAAGCATATGATCTTTCAATCAATGATCATTCTGACATGAATCAAATGTTAAACTTGCTTAAACAATCATATTGTTGATCAAAGATAAGTAGACTGATCGCGTCAAGTCAAGTACTTGAGTTCAAGTTGAGTACTCAACTCGAAAAGTGTTGAGTCGAGTTGAACTTTTTTTGAAAAAGTATCAAGTTGAATTGAGAAGTTGAACTTAAGAACTCAAGTTGAGTTGAGAAGCTTGACTCAACAATTCAACTCAACAACTCGATTTGACTCGACAAGATATTAGATAGATGTAAATAGCTTGATTGAACAGTTTTCATCATGAAGACTTCATGATTTTCATCATGACTTTCTATTGAACATTCTTCACGATAATGCAAAAAGATAATGCACTATGAATTTATAAGATTATGAATTATGATTAAAACTTAGAAAGTAAGATAAGCGCTGTTCGCTAGTTGAACAGTATTATTATTTTCTTTTCACTTTCATTATTCTCTTTCTTCTCACTACTGATAATTTTATATTCATCATGTTGTAGTTTCTTCTCATTCTTCTTTGCTTCATAGCACATCTTTGCATCATCGTTTTCTACTATAATGAGATCATTTGAATTAGAATTTATTGCATGTATCAAATTCTGAATTTCTTGTTCTTTAACAGTTAAGAAAGTGATGAATTCTGTTGTAAAATTCTGAAAAGCTGTCATAGAATTAGTATCATCAGTTTGCTTTAACTTCTTCAGATCATCATGATGAAGAATTCTTTGTTGAATTAAGTGAACTATAGAAATCATAAATTTTGATATTTCTTCGCTCACGTTCAGCTCATCTGTTGTCTTCTAAAATTGATATTAGTTTCTACAACTGAAAGATAATGCATATAAATAATGCATATCTTCATTGCTTTCAAAGCAATTTTTTCTGCAGTAGTATTTGCATCTTGTGTTGCAGCAGTTATATTGAAAAGCTTTATTGTCTCAGCAACAATCTCAGCATTCGCTTTGCATCTGATTTTCAATTCAAAGCATTTGACTATAAACAGATCAGCACTTTATCTAGTATTGCATTACTGAGATGCATTATCATGAATATCTTTGTTCTTTCGCTCTTGTTTTATCTCGTCTCTTACATTGTCTTTCATTGCTGCTTTATTGATCTTATTCACTTCTTGTCAAACATTGAATTGTCTTAGTTTGTGTAATCATTTAAATATGATTACATGATCATTGTTCTGTCACTTGTAGTGTTCTTTGATCTCATTGAACCAATTTTCACCACGATTTTGACTTGTGATAGACTTTGAATTTACAAATAAAGTGAACATTATTTGTTAGAATCAGCATTGTTCTTTTGATAATGCATTTGAGTAATGCAACAGTATCAATGAAATTTAAGTAGTTTGATAGAATATGAACTTGTAGAGAATTTGAGAAAGTAAGAAGTATAACATCAAGTGAGATAAATTAATTTTCATAAAGAATTATTTCTGAACTGTTGAACAGAGTGAAAAGTATCTGTTAAAGTCAGCATTGTTCTCTTGATGATGCATTTGAGTAATGCAATAATATTGATGAGATTTAAGTAGTTTGATAGAATATGAACAGATAGAGAATTTTGAAAAGTAAGGAAAAAACTCATCAAGTGAGATGAGTTTAAGTGCAACAAGAAAAATTTAATTATTATTCTTAACACTTATTTCTTAACACTTATTCAATATTTTCTTCAATTTCTTTTCTGATTTTTCAATCACTTTTTCTATCATATTTTTAGACTGATCATCAAGTCGAGTTTCAAGTTGACATTTTGAACTCAAATCAAGATTGAGTTGAGTTGCTCACATTTTCAACTCAACTCAAGTCGAGTTGCTCATATTTTCAACTTGACGTGACTCGACTCAACTGAGAATTGCGTCAACTCAACTCGACTCGTCAAGAACTTGAGCTTGATGTCAAGAGAGTTAAATATAGAAATTTTTTCGACTTTTGCATTATTTTTTTTGCATTATCTTTTTGATAGAAAGTCATGAAGAAAAAACATGAAGATCATTTGATAGAGAGTCATGATGAGAAACATAAAGAGAAACATGAAGATTGTTTGATAGAAGATCATGATGAGAAACATAAAGAAAAACATGAAGAGAAACATGACGAGAAACATGATGAGAAACATAAAGAAAAACATAAAGAAAAACATAAAGAAAAACATAAAGAAAAACATAAAGAGAAACATGAAGATTGTTTGATAGAGAAACATGAAGAAAAACATGAAGAAAAAACATGAAGATCATTTGACTTTGATAGAGAGTCATGACGAAGAATCATGATAGAAAGTTATGAAGAAGATCATGAAGACTGTTCAATCAAGCTATTTACATCTATCTAATATCTTGTCGAGTTGAGTTGAGTTTTCAAGTTGAGTTATTGAGTCAAGCTTCTCAACTCGACTTGAGTTCTTGAATTTAACTTCTCAACTTGACTCGACACTTTTTCAAAAAAATTTCAACTCAACTCGACACTTTTTGAGTTGAATACTCAACTTGACGCGATTAATCTACATATTTTCTTGAATCGTTTTAGTAATCAACGCAAATTTAACTCTTCAATAACATCACAGTTTGAAATTAATTCAGTATGCTTGTCAAAAGTATCATTCAAATGATCACTGTCATCATGCTCATGATTTCTAAAAGCTTTCTTAAGTTCATGATGTTCTTTTTGCATTGCATCATCTTTTGTTCTATCTTTCATTTAAAACATGTTAATAAAACATGCTTGATTGACATTTGATTTCTGTCACATTCGCACATCATCATAACAACATCAAGTATTCATCTTTTATGTAGAAATTGATTGAAGTCAATTTTTCTCATGTGTAGCTGCGTCATTTTGCTCTATGCAGACATCAACTTGATGACAATTCATGTCAAATGCATCATCATTTAAGATAGAAATATGAGATTTATGAAGAATCTCATGATAAATCTTGATGTCATGTTTTTCAAGACAGACTAGAAAATGTCTGTCTTTATCAGTTAGATAGACAGTGTAATTCTTGAAATCACATTCACATTACTCTTGTACATTATTCTTGTGCATTGACTCAATTGTACTTCTAATAAGTACTTGCTTTAAATGCAAGACTTTTAAATCTGCATCAGAACAGTCTTCAAAGATACTTGAAATGAATCAGCAGATTCATTGATCTTTTGATCATCATTCTTCTCTCTGTGATAAATATCTCAGAGCTCAGTAATAGTCTCATCTGAATTCAAATTCATAGTTCAATTGTAATACTTCATCAGCATTATTTGTTTCATCGTTTTTGAACTCATCTATGATCAATTTCATCGACATACTCTTTTAGCAAGACTGAAAGTTCACTCAATATTTATCAAGAATATTGAGCATGAAAGAACATTTTTAATCATTTGCGTCAGTCTAGAAAAATTCGAAGCATTGTCTTTTCAAAATTGTCATGTCAAACATTTCTTATTTATAACATCAGTGCAAAAATATTGATCATCTTTGTCTTGAAAAGAATGAGCATGCTGAGATTGTCAAAGCAATGATCTTCTAACAGTTGCAACAGACTACAAGATCATTAGTAAATGATCAAATGCATTATCATAATGCATTATTTCATCAGCATCACTTCTTGCTCTTTGTGCTTCTGCTCTCAAATCGACAGCTGAATCTTCATAGTAATGATGAAAATACTCTTTAAATTCTGTCTTGTACTTGATCTTGTAGTGAACAGACTCTTCATCATGATCTGTATTTTCATTGTCTTTGTCGTTTCAAGTCTTGTAAAGATCTAGCTTCATTGTAGAATTCAGAATATTTGCAAGATTATATATTGTTTCATTGCTGTCTGCAATCTTGACATAATACTTTGCAAGTTTGATTGAGACTTTTTCGCAAGTCTTTACTATAACAGCACTCAATGAGCAAGTACTTCTTCTTATATTCTTTTCAATCTGCTCAAAATGATTGAAAAGTGCATTAAATATTTGAAATTTCAAGTGAATATCTGCATTAGTTGTTTATGATACTACTAAAGTGCATTTGTAGAAGAGATTTAATAGATTGTCAATAAGCAAAATCATGAATCACTCGCTTTCATCAAGTTTGATCTTTGCGATCTTGAAATCTTCGCAGTATTTCTTTGTTCAAAGATCAACAAATTTACGTAATTGATATATTTGACGAAGCATCAAGTATGTAGAGTTTCAATGAATGTGAATATCTTGTATTAGTTTTCTAGATCTTTTGTCATTCTGCTCTTGAAAAGCTTTGAAGTGAATCAATCGCTGAGAAGAGTCGTTGACAGCTATCGTCAGAGCACAAATCTAATTTCATGATTAATAAATGCATTACTTTTTTGCATTATCATTTGAAGCAATATCTTTTTGATCACAACAGATAATTCTCTGCTTGTTTCAATATTTTGCACTTGCTCATTCTTTAATTGAGTAATAACATTATCAACTATTGTCTTTAATTCAAGAGCTTGAATAAAATCTTGAATCATAAGATTGATAATGTGAGTCAAGCAATTAATGAAATTCTGTGTTCTGTTTCATTGAAACTCATGATGACTCATGATCTTTTCAAGTTTCTCTTTCAAGATACTATTATTGCTTGCATTATCAATAACAATCTTGAAAAGCTTGTTCTTAATAGTGTAGTTCTTCAGAATTTTCATTAGCTTCATCATCAATTGACGATCAATATGCTCAATATCGAGAGACGTAAATTCAATAAGATGTTTACAAAACTGAAATTTAACATCGACTCAGTATATCAACACTTTTAAGTACGTTACTCTTTGAGAACTAGATCATGCGTTCAAAGCAATAAAGACACGTCGTGACTTTGTAAGATTCAATCTGATCTTATCACAAATCTTCTTATAGTATGAAAGAATCATGATTATCATCTTTGTGCAATGTGCAATTTGCAGATCTGAACGAAGCATTTGTAGCAGCTTTTGAAATTGCTCATTATCAACGATTCAAAAGAATAGATTCAAGTCAACAAAGATCTTGCATAATTGATTTTCTCAATTCTCTTGATTGAAGACAAAGACTAACTCAATATGACTTTTCTTCTAATAATTTATCAATTTTGCATTATCAATTTGCATTATCAGATATGACTTACTTGTTTGAAAGTCAGTTCAACTTGTGATTGCAAGTGTTTGCATTTTCGCTCTGTTGCTGCGTAAAAGTCTGATTCAAGATGCTTTTTCATAGCAGACATGCTGAAACTATCAAAAGCTGTAGAATGATTCATAATTTTATTGCAGATTTTGCATGAGATTTTAGACAATTCTTCAACAATTGAAGTCAACTGTATAAAGTGATTTCATATATCAAATTGCTTATCGTCTGTAGTCTTTTTGAATCAGAGTGAATTGTTTATCTTTTTTTAAGTCTTGTTTTGAATACTCTCAACAACAGAGGTTTGAGATCATCATTGTAGAAAAGAGCTATCTGTATTCAAAGTTCATTGAACATACTCGCTATTCTTTCTTAGCTTGAGCTGTGAAAAATTCTGCTGAATTTTGTCAATCACTTCTTGTTTAGTCTTCATCTTTTCAGAATGATGTGAAGAATTCATAGATCATTGAACTTGACTTGCGAAGTCTTTAGAATGAAGACTATCTGAAGATGAACTATGCAAAACACTTTCGTCAGACAGATTAAAAGTTGTCAACGAACTAATCATTTTATAGAATAGTTTGTATTAATAACAATAGTTGTTAATAGCTTGAAGATAGTATATAAACGATGTAATGAGTAATGCGAAAAGCTAATGCAATATATAGACGATGCAATGAGTAATGCAAAAAGGTAATGCAAAGAACAAGCAAACATGTTGTTCTAAATTTCTATATTTAACTCTCTTGATGTCAAGCTTAAGTTCTTGATGAGTTGAGTTGAGTTGACTCAATTTCTAGTCGAGTCGAGTCGAGTTGAGTTGAAAATATGCTCAATTCGACTCAAATTGAGTTGAAAATGTGAGCAATTTAACTTCGAGTCGAGTTGAATTCAAAATGTCAACTCGAAACTCAACTCAACAATCAGTCTAAAGATGAGAACTACAATCAAGCATTACATTCAAAACTGTTACGTTTGTCGTAGATCAAAGACATCAAGAGATAAAATCAATGATCTGCTAAAGTCATTGCTCATATTTAAGCAATGATAAAAGAACATATTCTTGAACTTCATTATTAATCTATCAGAAAGTGAAGAAAGCAATGCGATTCTGACAGTAGTGAACAGATTGTTTAAGAAGCATCACTATATTTCATGTTGATCAGATGATGAAGAAATCACAGCAGAGCAAACAGTTAAGCTGCTGTTAGTATGAATCTTTCGTAATCATGAACTATCAAGATCAATAGTATTCAATCGTGATTTGTAATTCATATCAATTGTTTGAAAGTCTTTATGTCTGAGACTTAACATCAAGATGAAACTATTCACAGACTATTATTCACAGATTAATGATCAGACAGAAAGAGTGAATCAAGATGTGAAATGATACTTATGAAGCTATTGTTCATACATGCAAGATGACTGAATCATCTGATTATTCATGACTGAATTTGTTGATAACAATGCTATCTTGTCATTAATTGAACAGTCGACATTCTTTCTGAATAAGAACTTTCACTTTTGTATGAGTTTTAACTTAAACTCAACAGAATATGAAATCATTCGCGCTAAAATTGAAGTGAGTAAAGCGAAAGATATTTTCGAGCATATGAAATGATCATTAGCATTGATTAAGCAAGCATTAGCAAGAGTCAGAATCATAATGAAGAAACAGATTAATAAGCATCAAAAGAAAATAATTTACAAGATAAATGACATGATGTTTCTGAACTCAAGAAACATCACTACTTCAAGATCTTTCAAGAAGCTCAATGATAAGATGCTGAAATCTTTTAAGATTCTCATCATGATAGAAGAAGCATATCAATTGAAATTATCATTAACAATGAAGATTTACAATGAAGATTTACAATGAATTCTTATTGAATCTGTTACGATTAAACTCTGAAGATTCATTGAAAGAACAATGCAATGAGTCATCAGATTTTATAGTTGTTAAAGATGAAGATGAATGAAAAGTGAAGAACATACTAAACTTCAGACATTATGAACAAGATAAACTGTCATGATGAATTGACACATAAAGATTAGATCAGAGACTAAAGTCAGAAACTGAGTTGAAAATCAGATCTGAGTTAGCTTTGAGACTCTGTGACTTTGTCAAGACATTATTTAGACCACGTCATATCTTCAACTTAATATGTCATGAATTATGTCATGTTCAACTTGACAATGCTTGATAAACTCTCTATAGTCAGTTAATTCTCTTGAGTTATTGAGAGCTTCTTAATAATTAGCTCTATCATAATATATATTCATTCTGTGTCTGCTTAGAATATCACATTGTCATATCACTCTCATAGATCTCATTTATTCATTTAGTAAACTTAATTATTATAGTTTTAATTATTTTAAACTCTTCTTAGAAATGATGATTTGATATTCAAGCATGATAATAGCAATATGATTGCAACAAAGTTGCAATGATGATGTCTTGATCTTGTGAGACACTGTATCAAAAAACAAACGTTGCATAACAAAATTAGAAAGTGAAGAAGCAGAAGATGAACTCTTTCTTGATATTAATTAACAGCTGACTTAAGCAATGTTTTGACGTGATGAACTGCAAAAGAAACAGAAATTAGCAGCTATTTAATCAAAGATTGAGACTCTGAAAGTTGTTGAAATGACGAAGAAAAGTCATCAAGCTTTCACTCAAGTTCTCATGAAGAACTTGAATGATCTATGCATCATCTTCATAGTATCAACGAAGATGAAATGAAGTCATCACGAAATCATTTCACAGAAGCGAAAACTCTCAATGTCTTTAAAGAAGTATCATGACAAAATCATCAGAAAACATAGAGAGTGAATTTACAATGTTGAAATCTCATTTCAAAATATCTCTTGACATTTTGAAAAAGATGAGAAAAAGATTTTATACTGCATGATTTATCTCAAGAATAAATCAAAGAAACTTTGATTTGATTACAAAGAGACTATGTTTACAGCTCAGCAGATGTGATTCAATTTTATCAACTTTTTTCTGAACATAATTGAGAATTTGATAAATTGAGACATAAACATGATTCAGCAGTATGCAAACACATTGCAACGTTCAGATTAAATGATATGAACGTTTGCAGTTTATCTGAGCACTTTGAAACATCAACTTTCATTGTATAGTGATGAGCATAAGTGAACTCATTTATTCATTAAGTTGAGATCTGAGCTGCGTATAATTATTACTAATGTTCAGTTGATCTTTACAACATGAGATGCGTTAATCAATCTTGTTGCTTGATTAAAAACAAATCTATGAAAAGAGCACATCTTGTCATTAAAATGATCTTAAGACAAGAACTTGCATGATTGAGATAAAATCAATAAGAAGATTCATTCAAAGCGAAAGAAATCTCATCAATTAACTAAACTCAACTCTTCATTGAAGACAAGCTCATACACTTCATCATGTTATAGCAAGAATTTGTTCAACATAATGTGTAGACTGATCATCAAGTTGAGTTTTGAGTTGACATTTTGAATTTGAATCAATATCGAGTCGAGTTGCTCACATTTTCAACTCGATTCGAGTCGAATTGCTCATATTTTCAACTCAATGCAACTCGACTCAACTGAGAATTGAGTCAACTTGACTTGACTCGCCAAGAATTTGAGCTTGACGTCAAGAGAACTAAATATAGAAATTTTTCCGGTTTTTTGCTTTTGCATTACCTTTTTGCATTATCTTTTTGATAGAAAGTCATGACGGGAAACATGAAGACTATATGATAGAGAGTCATGAAGAGAAGTCATAGTAGAAAGTCATGATAGAGAGTCATGACGAGAAAACATGAAGATCGTTTGGTGAAAAGTCATGAAGAGAAACATGAAGAGAAACATGAAGAGAAACATGAAGAGAAACATAAAGAGAAACATAAAGAGAAACATGAAGAGAAACATGAAGAGAAACATGAAGGAAAAACATGAAAATCGTTTGACTTTGGTAGAAAGTCATGACGAGAAAACATGGTAGAAAGTCATGAAGAAAATCATGAAGACTGTTTGACCAAGCTATTTACATCTATCTAATATCTTGTTGAGTTGAATCGAGTTTTCGAGTCGAGTTGTCGAGTCAAGCTTCTCAACTTGACTCGATCTCTCGAGTTCAACTTCTCAACTCGACTTGACACTTTTCAAGTCAAGTACTTGACTTGTACTCAAGTACTCAACTCAACGCGATCAGTCTAATAACGTGTTATATATGCAATTAAAAGAATCATTACTTTATTGATTGTAAAGATGAAAAGATCAAGAATAAATCAAAAAAATCTGATGCAAATCAAGTATTTATCGATTCAATGTTGCATATAAGTCATCTCAAGATTTCGAGAAAAGACAAGCTCTTAATGAATGCTTCAAATTATCGAGGGAAAAACAAGAAGTTCTCTTTGTAAAGACTTTTATATATAAAGAGCATGTAATTCAGAAAGATCAGAAGATAGAAACGAAGATTTACATAAATATTGATGTCAAAATGAACGTGATTAGTCAACATTTTATCATTAAGCAGAGTATGTCATTGCTGAACGTTGATCTCTCAAGATTTATTTGAATGAATGATCAGAGTGTTTATTGCTATGATGTTTATGAGATGCATTATCAACTTATAGACAGCTGAGACATAGAAAAGAAAGATATAAGTATCTTCTATGCTATTGATAAGAAAGAATCTTTCTTGATCTTGAGTATGTCAAGTATGCAATTCAAGCGTGTTTAAATAAACATCATTGCAAGAACATAATGTTTCAATATGAATGAGCATGCGTTCAAGTTATTCATTGCAAAAGATTTTGCAAAAGCTCTACAAGATAAGTTTACTGTATATGCTCTTGTCATGATCAACGTCATTAAAGAATCAATCATTAAACATCAAGTGAAAGCAATGAATAACATGATGAGTTATATCATAAATGTGCTTGAAACGTAGACTTTACTCGTTGAATTGAAAGAGTATGAAGATGTATTTTCAGCAGAAAGTGCAAACAAATTGTCTTTGCATGAAGATCACAATCATGCAATTGAAATCACTGCAGAATCATCATATGAATTGTTGTATAATCTGTCAAACACAGAGTTAGCAACTCTGAGACAATATTTAGATGATGTTTTAGCGAAAGAATGAATTAAGCACTTTGTCAGCTCAACTGATGCATCTATTCTATTCTTTTTCAAAAAGAATGATAATCTTCATTTATATGTGAACTATCAAGATTTGAATAAGATCACTATCAAGAATCATCACTCACTGTCTTTAATTAGTGAAACTTTAGACAGATTCAATCAAATTAAGCAGTTCACTAAATTAAATCTGAAGAATGTGTATCATCATCTTAGAATTTAACATGAAGGCGAGTGAAAAACAACGTTTTATACTCATTATGATCACTTTGAATATATGATCATGTCGTTTAATTTAATCAATGCATCTGTCATCTTTCAGACTTATATTAATAAGATCTTGACAAAGCTTTTAAATGACTTTTATATTATTTATTTGAATGACATTCTAATCTTCTTCATAAAGAAGACTGATCACATAGATCACATGAAGCAGATTCTGAAGAGACTAAGAAAGTTCAAGTTATATGCTAGCTTGAAGAAGTATGCATTCTTCATCATTAAAGTGAACTTTTTAAAGTTTATCATATTTACAGAGAGTGTTTTGATGAATTTAAGTAGAATAGACATCATCAAAACATGACTCAGATCAAAGATGTATTAAGAAATACAAGTTTTTCTGAGATTTATCAATTTCTATTGACGTTTTATACATCACTACTCTCAAATAACAGAGTTTTTAACAAAACTGCTGAGAGATAGTGTAAAAAATGTAAAAATGAGCTCATTCATATGATCAAGCAAAGCGAAACAAGCATTTAATCAGCTTTACGACGTCTTTATGAGAGCATTTATATTGAGACACTTTGACTCAGAGTGACATATATGCATCGAGATCAATGCATTCAATTATGCAGTTGCGAATATCTTGTCTCAGTCAAATGACGAAGATTAATGACATTTGATTGCATTCTGATTCAGAATGATGATAGATGTTGAAAGAAATTATGAAACATATGATCAGAAGCTTCTAGTCATAGTAGCGATGTTTAAACACTGATGATACTATGTAGAAGACAGTTATCATACTGTTGAAGTTCTGACTGATTATAACAATTTGAAGAATTTTATGAATATTCAAGAGCTAAATAAAAGACAAGTTAAATGAGTCATGAGATTGTTGATTTGCAACTTTGAAATAGCACATAGATCAGAAAAGACAAACTCAATCAATGCATCATTAAGACAATCTGACTATAAGAATGAGAATATCTCTGCGAATCATTTGTTACTCACTTTGCAGTGAAAGCTGACTAGAATAAAAAGCTTAAATAGCTTTATATTCGTAGCAATCAGAGAACTATACTGTATACAAGTAATTAACGATGTTGAGAAGATGTTCATTCACAGTATAAGTATGAATAAATATTCAGCAGAACATGTCAAAAGCAGACTGCAAGATGAAATTTATTGATGAACATGAATAATAAATGATGTTGAAAAGATGTTTGTTTACAGTGTCAGTGAAAGAAGATATTCAGCAAAACATGTTGAAAGCAGATTGCAAGATAAAATCTACTGTACATGAGTGATTAATGAAGTTAAGAAGATGTCTGTTTACAATGTTAATGAAAACATGAGTACATGTTCAGCAATGCATGTCAAGAGTATGCTGCTGAGAATCATGATTCTAGCAGTGCAAAAAATGCATCTAGATGAAGTACATTTCTCAAAAGATAAAATCTCTCAACTTGAATTAACAACTTCAAGAAGAACAGACGTTGAAACATTAACTTATAAAGATCACAACGTAGCTGAGAAACAGCTTAATTCTGTTACTGAAACTGTTGATTGCAAACAACTCATTTCACATGCAATTGTCAGAGTATTGACAATTCATGAAATGACATATGACTTTAGTAATAAATTCATAGTCAAGCTTATCAAGACTTTACAGCAAGAAGATGAATTTGCTGTAAAGTTGCAAGCGAGCGAAATGATGAGTATACAAAAAAGTGATGTCAAAGTTTAAACATTGAATAATCAAGAAATGATAAAGTACAATAAATTATTGTATGTTTCAGAAGATTTTTCTGTCAGAGAAGAGTTATTAAAACGTCATCATGATGATCTTTTAGTAAGACATTTTGATGCTGACAAGATTAATAAGCTGTTAGATTGCAAATATTACTGAAAAAGTATGATCAAGAATGTCAAAGAGTATATAAATACTTGTGACATTTGTCAAAGAGTAAAGATAAAACGTCATCTATCATATGATGAGTTGAGATCATTATCTCAACTCACAGATTTCTGAAAAGAAATCACTATGAATTTTATAACAGATCTGTCGTCTAGTAAATGAAAAAAAGTCGTGTATGACTCAATTCTTGTGATAGTCAATCACTATACAAAGATGACGCATTATTTGCTTACAAAGAAAACTCTGACTGTTGTAAAGTTAACAAAGTTGTTCTTCAAGAAGATTGCTTTAAAATATGAGATTTCAAATGATATAATCATTGATAAAGATAGTTTATTTATCAGTGCGTTTTGATCAAAGATCTGTTTTCATGTGAAAATGAAATAATGACTAAGCATTATCTTTCATTTACAAACAGACAATTAGACAGAATGACAGAATCAAATGCTGAAACATTATTTAAGAGTGTATTGTTTCAAAGAGCAAGATGACTGAGCTATGCTTTTATTTATAGTTGAGTTCGTGTATCATCAGATTGTCAAAAACTGAGCTAGACTAGAGATACTATTAATATAAAAGACTGATATTATTATTACTTTGATAAAATCTAGGTACAAGACAATACATCAGATAATGTACAAGATGAAAGACAAAGAGCAAAAGAAAAGAATGAGAACTCAACTTTTATATACATGAATTGAGCAGAATCAAGACTAGACAGTAGTTTTATAACTTAAGATTGCAAAGATTCATGCACACAACTAAGATGATTAAAACAGAATTGCTGAAACTAGATTAAAATGATGATGATTAAATTGATGACTTGATTCATTAAACTGCAAAACAGATTCAATGAATCGAGATTATTTAAAACATCAACAATCTATGTTTTAAATTGAGTTGATGATCTGACATCATGACAGTAACTTCTCTCTTCAAGACTGAGCTTCTGCAAGACAACAAGAAGAAACAAGATGAAATGAGAAAGAATTAAAGATGAAGACTGAAACAAGACAAGAATTAATGTGAATGCATTTTAATGTGATGAAGCACAGATGAAACTAGAATAAATCTGAGTCACATTTGAGTCAGGTCTGAGCAAGATGTCTGAAGAGCAAAACAAGATGAGATGCATTTTAATGTGATGATGCACAGAAAATTAAAACACATTTGAGTTACATCTGAATCAGATTTAAATGAGATTTCTGAATCAGATCTAGGCAAGATCTGAGTCAGATCTGAGTAAGAAAAAGACGAAATGCAGTTTAATGTAATGATACACAGACAAGATTAAAATAGATCTGAGTCACATTTGAGTCAGATTTAAACAAGATGTCTGAGTCAGATTTGAGCTGAATTGAGATGATGAAGATTGAACTTAAAGTTCTTGACATTAACATTGAGACATCACACATGACAGTACATGTGATTCTTCGACGACAGAATTGATGAGATGATATTCATTGAATGCTTGCTCACAATTATTCAGAAGATGAAAAGACTTTCAAGTAAAGAAGTAATTTTCTCAATCGATGTAATACTTGAGCAAAGATAAATTATAGTGTCTATCATGCTTGAAGTTTAGTATGCTGTTTACATATCAGAATCTTTTGTCATTCTTGATAATAATGAGTTTTTGAAGTTTCTGATGTTGACTTGAAAGAGAGTCACTTGCAATATGACTCAGAAGAATGACATGAAAGATTGAATGAATCTTCATGAATGTTGAAAGATTTAACTCAATGATCAGAAAATTGTTCTTAAAGACATGTTTGATCTTGAAGAGATCAACATTACAATCATCTAACTTAACAGCGAAGTGAGCGATGTTGAGATTGCAAGCATTCAGTCAGACTTTATCTTCAACGAAGTATCTAGAACAAGAACAATGAGAGAGATTGACATTGAATTTGTAAATAATCTGAGCTATAAGCATCTCATTATGTAGATGCTCAGTTAGTTTCTTCATTTTCTTGATGAACTCTTTGACATTGATTAACTTGTTTCAAGCTTGAAATGTAAGATTCTTGAGCAGAAACTCAGAAGACTTGAAGTCTAAACATGAGTTTTGACTCAAATTGATCAAGAAGAGTGATGTTAAAGTGATTAATGATAATGCGTTATTGACGACGAATTTGACTTCAGAAAGTTACTTAGCTCAGTCATTCTGCATGTAGTTGACGAAGACTTGAAGATAATGCTTCATGACAGCATTGATTCTCTCGATTTGATCATCGATCTCAAAGTGATACATCATTGATAACTTAGCATCTATCTTCAGCATTTTACACATATGCTTTCAGACATTGAAGATGAATTGTGTGTCTCAATCAGACATGAAGAACTTGAGTAAATCATGATGTTTTCAAACATAAGCATAAAAGCAGTTGATAGCTTCTTCAACTTTCATAGAAGTGATGAGAACTAAATGTCTCATTTTGATAAAATGATCAATGAAGACTAGAATATATTTATATGTGATACTTATGAAGATACTGAGCGATAAAGAATTTACATAGTTCATGAAGACATCACGTCAACGACGTTCAAGAACTGAAAGAAGATGCAATCATTCTTGAGTTCATTGTTTAAAGAGTTTGAAACGTGTGCACACGTGACAGTTTTGTACAAAGCATTGAACATACTTATAAATGTTTGATCATCAGTAGACTCAACTGATCAGTTCATAGCTTTTTGCTCTTTCTGAATGATCATTGATGACACTATCATGAGCGAGCTGAATGATATGAAGACGTAGTTTATTTGAGTTGAGCACGTACTTTCTTTCTTGAAAGTACAGATGATTCTCATGTTCTTCACACTCAACTAAAAAAATCTTGTTGTGATGTCGTGCTTCATTACGAAGCGCTTTGATTATTTGAACTGCGAATTTGTCATTGATTTCAACTTGCTTTCACAATGTCTGAGTGAGAATGTCAGCAGAATTTTCATCAAGATTCAGAGTGTCTTGATCTAGCTGAGATTCAACGTTTTCAACATCAAATTCTTCGATTTTTAGATTCATGAAAGCTAGAATTTGCGAAAATGCTGAGATAACTGAAAACAAATGTAACTGAACTGAATCTAAAGTGATGATTTGTGACTGAAGCTTCATGACTTTGATGTCAAAGACATTGAAGACGAGATTCTCAACAATATTGAGATCTAAAACATGAGTTTTCAAAATTGTCTGATGTTGATATTGATGTCAAGAATTGAATGTATTTCTCTTTTTAAAAAGATCTTCTGAGCAACGTGTCAAAGCATTCAACTTATCATCGATCTTGTCAAGATGATAAGCGATGCAATAGTTGAATCTAGACAGAAACTCATTTCAACAAGCTTGATGATGACTCAACTGCTTAATTGACATAAAATACTTAAGATTTTTGTGATTCGTGATCATCTTGACAGAATAGATAGAGTCTTTGAGCTCTGATCATCATTTCTCGAAAGCGCAAACAATAATCATGAGTTCTTTATCATAAATCTCGTAGTTACACTCGACTGAGTTATGCTTCTTTGAAAAGTAAGCGACTGAATGAAGAATCTCGTTCTCATTGTATTGAGAGAGAATGTCTTCAAACACATAGTTCAAAGCATTGATTTCTATCACAATCTTGTGATCTGAATTATAGTGACGAAGAATAATCTTGAAAGTAAAGACTTTCTTAAGAATGTTGAATGCAATCTGACATTTCTGAGATCAGACAAAGAATACATCTTTTCTGATGAGATGAGTGAGCGAGATAGCTATTCTACTATAGTCATAAATGAATCTTCTATAGAAGTTTGTAAAATCTAAAAAACTTTGAATGTCTTTAACGTTGATCAAGATGAGTCAGTTGACAATGATGTCTATCTTAGAAGAATTCATCTTGACTTCTTTGATGATGATTATCAATTCTAAATACAAGACTTAAGTGACGTGAAACTTGCATTTGATTATATTCATCTGAAGATCTGCTTCTTGCAACCTTTGCAGAATGAGCTTAACATGAATCTCGTGCTTGAGTTCATTGTCAAAATAGATCAAGATGTCATTCAGATAAGTTGTACAGAATTTATCTAAATGTTCATGAAGAGTATTGTTGATATACTTCTGAAATGAGACAAACTCATTACATAGATTGAAGAGCATGACTAGATACTTGAATAATTCAAATCAAGTGTGAAAAATGATGAGAGCTTCATCTTCTTCTTTGATTCGAAGTCGATTGAACGCAGAGATGATATTCAGCTTGATAAAGATTTTAGCTTGACTTAGATGATTCAGCGTTTCTGAGATCAGAGACAGATAATATCAATTCTTGACTGTGATAGTGTTCAGATCTCGATAGTTCACGCAGAAGCAAAGTTCTTCTTCAAGTTTCTTGATGAAGAGAACAGAGATAATCATCTGAGAGTGACTGACTCAAATGAAATCTTTGCTCAGATTTTCATTCAGATAACGACGAAGTTCTAGAATTTCATCACGACTCATGTTGTACAAAGTGAAGACTGAGAATTGAGCATCTTCTTTAAAATGTATGACATGATCATGAGCTTGATGCAAAGACAAGATATCGACGTTCTTCTTGAAAAAGATGTCTAGAAACTCAAAATATCTGAACGATAAAATTGTGATTAAATCAACGTTCTTGCTTTATTGATAGACTTCAAGATCTTCTTGTGTCGTGAATACAGTCAAATGAAATTTCTTTTTCATTTGATGAAAATTCAGATGATGATTCTTATTATACATACTGTCTTGAGAACAAGATGAGAACTGAGCAAGAGTTGAACTGTTCTTTGAATGAACAGTCAAAGTTGCGTGATGCGATTTTGACTCATCAGAGTCTAGACTAGAAAACGAGATTGACTTAAGATTCAAGAAAACATCGATTTTCTTTAAAGTGATGCTAAATACTTCAATGTCTTTGACATGAGTAGCATGATCAAAGATTCAAACTTTCAACTCAACTATGTCAAGTTGTATAAAAGATCAATTGAATTGATCTGCTTGAAAAACAACAAAAGTTGTAAAGAGAGAAGAATTTTGACACTTGATTTTTGATGAGTATTCTTTTTGAATGACTTGAAGAATACAACTAGAAACTTCTTGTTTCAAATGAGAGACAAGATTGAACGAGATTTTATATTGCTTCTTGTGAGCAGATGAGAAACTGAGTTACTTCTTGCAAGTGAATTGAGAACTGAATTGCTTCTTATGAGTGAACTGAAAACTGAATTGCTTTTTTTGAGCGAATGAGAAACTAGATTGTTTCTTGCAAGCGAACTGAAAACTGAGTTACTTCTTTCAAGTGAATGAAAGACTAGATTGCTTCTTGCAAGCAAACTGAGTGCTGAATTGCTTCTTGTGAATGATCTGTAGACTGAATTGCTTCTTGTGAATGATTCATGAACTGAGTTGCTTCTTGTGAGTGAATTGAAGATGAGACTGAGAGAAAGCTACTTTGTTAACTTCGAACGAGAAATTTTCTTCTTATTGATTAAGATCATAGATCTTGACGAGAAATGAGCAACAATGATTAAGACAGAAGAAGAAAGATAAGATGAGAATATTGTGCTCAAAATTAACATCAATGACGTAATGATGAAGTCATGACAAACTCATGATGATGAGATATTGATTTAATTCAGTGACATAGAAGAATAGTCTTTTGATGTGTTCATCAAGAATCATTGTGATTTCAATGACATGAATAATGTCATCAATTAAAGCGACTTGATCATCAAATTCTTGAAGTTTGTGAAAGTGAGTTAATTGATGCAAGAAAAGATGATGTTGCTGCGCGAAGAATTTATTCATAAAAACATAAGCAAAGACTTCACTATCAATCAGAGCGAGAGCGAGAACTCTAGATTGAGCTTGACGTAGAATACAAAATACTATCATGTGACTATCTTTGAATGTCGAATCAAATTCAAAGAGTTTCAAGACAGATTTAGCAGAAAACTTTCTATATGATTGAAGTGAGAGTGAAAAAATTGAGACTAGTAGACAAGATGATATGTATACAGATCTCTGAGCATGACTTAGCTCAGAAACTAAACTTTTCTTGCAAACAGCAAGACTTTTTCATCTATACTGATGACATCACTGTCATAAACATTCATGATACACAGAGTGAAGAACTTCTTATTTGAACATTCTTTAGTGATTTTGCTTGAATGTTGCAACTTGCAGTAGTAGTACAGCTTTCACTTGTTGCAAATATTCTTGATTTCAGAAATGATCAGAATCTTATCTTGAACGATGACAATGATGAAGTTTAGATTCATTGACTCATCAAAAGATGAGAAAGAAAGAGATGAAGATACTGTTGAAACAACAGTCACAAAAGTGATGATCTTTGAACTTAAAAAGTTACTAGTCAACGCAAAAATGCTCTTGACTTTGATGAATGAGATGATGATGAAGATGAAGTGAGATTGATGATGCTTAAGCTGCTGAAGCTCTTCATTAATGTCAGAAAATGCTTGAATTCATTGATGAAAGATGAATAATTAAGTTTCATTGAGATTTCATCAGAAGAAGATGATGACTTGAGTGAAATAATTGACATTGCGCTTCAGATAGTCAATCAACAAGAAATCTTTCATCAAAGAATGTTCTTTCTTTTGATAAAAGAGATTGTAGTAGTCAACAAAGCTATTCATGCTTTGCTTCAGAGTTTCATGAAGATATAAATGAACATCTTCTGTCTTGAAAGAGTTGTTGCAGCAATGATGCAACTTGTGTCATCAATCTGCAAAGATGAAAATGATACAAAGATCATTGACTTGATATTGACTCATTAGATTGTGAGTCTTCTTATCTATGATGAGTCGTGACTCAACATAGATGATCTTGACTCAATGAGAAAGATAATGATCATTGTTCACGTTCATGCGCTGTATCAGACTCTGCTCTCATGCATTCAATTGATCTTTGTTCTTCTCATACTCAGATATGTTGAGAAGCTTCTTGAATCTAGAAGCGATGAAGACAGCGACAGAGTTCGCAGAGAAGTGAACAACAAGAGAAGATTGATTGTTCAAGATTTGTGTAATGATCTGAGCTATCATTGCAAGAGACTGAGAATTCAATTCTATATAAACTGAAGAATTGAAAACGATGAACGAAGATGAGATGATGACATCATGTTGTTGAACTTGATTTTGAAACTCTTGCATTGCACGAAAGATCTCAACTGAATTTTCAATCATACTTTGAGTGAACTGTTCAACAGCATGCTCATCGTTGATCAAGAGATTGTGAAGTGACTTCATTTAAGCGAAAGAATAACTAGACGAGATTTCAACGTATGAAAACGTTGCAGAAAGTGTAGATCTTTCGTAATGTCAGAAACTGAGCTAAACTAGAGATACTATTAATATAAAAGATTGATATTATTATTACTTTGATAGAATCTAGATACAAGACAATACATTAAATAATGTATAAGATGAAAGACAAAGAATGAAAGAAAAGAACGAAAGCTCAACTTTTATATACATGAATCGAGCAGAATTAAGACTAGACAGTAGTTTTATGACTTAAGATTGCAAAGATTCATGCACACGACTGAGATGATTGAAACAGAATTGCTGAGACTAGATTAAAATGATGATGACTAGATTGATGACTTGATTCATTGAACTGCGAAACAGGTTCAATGAATTGAGATTATTTAAAACATCAACAATTTATGTTCTAAATTGAGTTGATGATCTGACATCATGACACAGATGAAGCATGCTTCGTTGAACTGTAGTTTCTTTAAAGTCATGTATAACTATGAATCAATCTTTGACATATGCATTAAGAACAATGCTATGAAAGAAGAAGTGTCAGCAGCAAAAAAACACATTGAAATGCTGCAAGACATGTGAAACACGTTGATGCAATGATGATAAAACGCGATCAATGCTCAGACAAAGTACTATAATTGAAAACATAAGTCTAAGTTCTTTAATGTTGATGATTTAATCATGCTATCAGCAAAAAACCTGAAGCAGAAGAAGTTGAGCAAGAAGCTATCAAATAAGATGATAAAGTTCTTTTATATACAAGAACTCATAGACAAGCAGATGTATCATCTTGATCTTTTAATTATTTATAGAATTTATTCTGTCTTTTATATATTTTTTCTAATGTTGTATAATCATAGACTAAATGATGACTTTATACTTGAGTATCTCACTCTTAAGCTTATTGATGATAAGCAAGAATGAAAAGTAGAGAAGATTCTACAGAAGCAAAAAAGAAAGAAAATCTTATATTATAAGATACAATGAAAAGAGTATTCTGTGATATATAATCAATGAATATTAAGTGAAGATATGAAAGAAGTCTTGAAACTTATAGAAGCTTTCAAAATGAGGCTGAAATGAGAGCGAAAGACATAATCACTTACTTTCAAGCATAAACTCATGAGTAGAAAGAAGAAGAATCATTGCATTATAATAGTTCTCATTTCTTAGTAAAGTGATCACATATGAGTATGAACATCAAAACAAAAGAAAAAAGCGCAAAGATGCAAAAATGCGTCTGAACAGAAAATGTAACATCATCACAGCACAATCAACAGCACAACTTCATTAATTATCTCTTGCATTGAACGTGATTGCATTCTTCTTTTCATTCATCTTTAGATTCACTTGAAAACGTGAAATGAGCGAAGTGAAAGACGAAAGATTGATTTAATTATATCAGATCAGTCAAGAAACATTGACAAAGTAATATCAAATCATGACAGAACATATTGCATATTGCTGAACATTTAAAACGTCTTTTGCAATATCATTGACCATCATAATCTCTTGAAGCATGAGCTTCTGAATGTCAAAAGATCTTGATTTTCGAATTTTCTTAAGATGATTCTTTACATAAGTAACAGTCATAAGCTTCTTGCTCAAAATCTTCTGATGAGCAGTAAAAGTCACGAAAGCGACGTTCTTGTGATCTTCTGAGACAGCATTGTAAGCTGTCTTCAGTTGAAGAGATTTGTTCAACAATGCTATACAAACATCAAGAATCTAGAAATTGAAACATAAGTGTTTAGTTGATGCAGCGAATAAGTGTACTTACGAAAATGCAAGTCATCTTTTTGTCGATGCATCTTCTGCATTTACAATACATTATCTTATTGTGAAAGACTGCATTACATTAAGACGCAATATTCTCGTTATGCAGCATTTACATGCATTTGATACACATTACTTTGACGAGCATTTCAATGACGTAAGCACTACGATCGCTTATTTCAACAGTGAGCTAAAAAAGAATCAGTAACAACATTGAAATGTAGAATACTTAACTCACTGTACTTCTATTCTTAGAAGTACAAGACGAGTTGAGCAAGAACTCTGACGTCAAGAGAGCATCAGAACTCATTTTCTCGCTTGTTTTCTCATTAGAGACGTCAAGATCATTCTCAGAATTCATGAATGTAATGAGTTCTAAAACAGAAAATTACGTTGCATGATTGCAAGAATGATGAACAGATGACTTCTTAAAAGTGATCTGCAATTGTTAAATTGCAGACTTGATCAAGAAAGTTCAGAATCAACATTGCATATCTTGTTTATTGTTTTGATCTTGACATCAGTTGATTTCATAATCTTTGAAGCTCATTTCAACATTATTATTCTAGCGTGTGTCATTCTTAATAATTACTTTCTACAATACATGATTTAATTTGATTTAATTTGATTTAATTTGATTTAATTTGAATTCATACACTTTTGTGACATTGATTTAAGTTCAACTCATGAGAAAAACTATGCTATGTGTATTGAATGAACAAAACTCTCTGAGAGAGAAAATCGCTTGTTGACTACATGATGACTTCACGTTGTCGAAACAATAAAATTGATACTATGTTATCAGTAATGAATCTATAGCTTCTATTCAGCGCATGACGCTCAAGTAAACTCTTGATGAGAGTATCTGTGCTGTTTAATTATAATGCATCATCTTTGCTCTGCTTTTTATTAATGATATTTTATACAACGATGCTTCAATCTTTGATCTTTGATCGCGAAGTCAATTTCGTTGCACTCGTGATGCTTATGATTGTAGTGTTGAAAACTGCATTCTCTTACTCAATGATTGTCATTCATTGAGCAGAGAAATATGTGATGAAAGAGAGATGTGCATGATGAAAAGATAAAGTATGATTGTACTGAATAACTCTTTTCTTCTCTTGATTTGACTTATGTCACGTAAACGTTGAATAGATTGTTAGTATAAACATGTGATCACAATCATTCAATGTTTGACTTTGATCAATAGAAGAGAATGCGTTCTGATTGTTCTCTTGCGCTCTCAATTTTTCACGTAGTTAGATGTATGACTTGACGTCAAGTAAAGAAGATGAGTTCAAGTTCTTTCAGTATATCAGCATGATCAACGAGTCACTACTTCTTCAAGCACTGTAATCACGACTCTCAATACTTGAAACAACTATTCTATCTGATATCTTTTCATCAATTACTCAATGACATTGTTGATGTGATGAAGACGTTTCAATATCAATGCAGTCAACGAGTTGCAAATTCTTTAATCACTTGTAGTCACAACTCTTAAACTCTTCATCTGAGTTGTTTAATCACTAGTAGTATCTTTTCATCTTTTACTGACATTGATCTGTCATTAATCTTCTTCGTAGATCAATTGTGACTATTAGAAAAAGAGTTGTCACATGAGTAAAAACTCTACATGATGACTTTTCTGATCATGCAACGTTTTAACATCATTTAAACTGCGTCAAATTGAGATTTCTTGACTCTTCTGACTATTATTTGAACATAGAATAGAATCAAAAGATTCATAGTCAACATTATGTACAAATGAATCTCGTTGTCAATTCTACAATACATGAACAATGATTATATTCATAAGATAATCAAACAATAGTATGAGTCAAGTAATGATAAATACAAAGATGAGGTTGAAAGAAGATGAGAATTAAGAAAAACTGAAAGAGTGATAAACAAAACAATGATTATTATTCACTTTTGTTTATGTTTTATCATCTTAATAACACAATTTAATCGAAAGATAAACAATGTTTATGCATCGTTTATACACGATTGATGCTGTCATTTACGTCAACTACACATCACATATACTATCTATAATATTATCTACACGCATTATAATTGAAGATGAATTATCATTCAATCAATAGTTTCTCTTTTTCTTGTTTTCTCATAGAGATTTGAAGATTTTTATTGAAAGCTTCTAGAGTGAAATTATGAGTATGCATCATCATTTATCAGAGAAAACAAAGACATTAATTATTGAGATCAAGAATGAACTTACTTAAAAGAGAAAACAATTATCATGATGAATTGACATATAGAAATTAAATCAGAGACTAGAATCAGAGACTGAATTGAAAATCAGATCTGAGTTAACTCTGAGACTCTGTGACTCTGTCAAGACATCATTTAGATCACGTCATATCTTTGACTTAATATGTCATGAATTATATCATGTTCAACTTGACAATGCTTGATAAACTTTCTATAGTCAATCAATTCTCTCAAGTTATCAAGAGCTTCTTAATAATTAGCTCTATCATAATATATATTCATTCTGTGTCTGCTTAGAATATCATATTGTCATATCACTCTCATAGATCTCATTTATTTATTTAGTAAACTTGATTATCATGTAAACAACTTCAGTGTCATGTCAATTGAAAAGAATACAACGTCAATCTACATTAATACAACGTTAATGAAAGTGAGTTCAAAGAATGTTTGAAAGTCATGAATGATATTTTAACAAGTCAAGATAAATAGAAATTGACTCAAAAGAAGAAAAATTAGCTGAACTGTAGCAATGAGAACATTGTTTGATGAAGAGAAAGAGTAATGTTGCAAGCATGCATCTTAAGTTAGTCTAACATAGATCATGTTAAATTATCATAAACTAGTATAAAGCTGATGTTGACACGCTAGTAATTTAGCGCGTCTTCATAAGTATAAAACTCTTGATGTATTTCTTCTTCTTTCTTCTTTAGCTTTGAACTTTTAGTTAAAATACACTCATATGATTCACTTTATGCAGACTCATAACAGAAACAAGAGCGAAAAGCATAATTACTCACTTTCAAGCATAAACTCATGAGTAGAAAGAAGAAGAATCATTGCATTATGATAATTCTCACTCTTTAATAAAGTGATCACATATAAATGTAGAAATTACAAATAAAATAAAAAGTGCAGTGACGTGAAATGCACTTAAATTGAAGACGCAATCACAGCACAGCTTCATTAATTCTCAATTCTCTTTTGCAAAGAATGCAGTTACAATCTTCTTCTTCTTCTTTATCTTCAGATTAACGTTGAGACGTAAGATGAGCAGATTCAGAGCAGACAGACGTAATTATAATAATATCATGTCAGTTTAAAAACGTTGACAAAATGATTAAACTGATCATGTTGAGTTAAGTCATTGAGATTGAGTTGAATTCTCGATTCATCAAGACTTGATTCAAGTCAGAATTTTGAAATTGAGTATTTAAGTTGAGTCATGATGTTTGAACTGAGTATTCAAGTTAAGTTAAAGTGTTGAAACTGAGTATTGACTTGAATTCTCAATTCAACTCGTCAAGACATGAAGATAAATAAATAAATAATTGTAAATAACTTGTTCATTCTTCATGACTCTCTATCAAATAGTCTTCATGACTTTTCTTCATGACTTTCTATCAAATAATCTTCATGTTTTTCCTTCATGACTTTTTATCAAATAGTCTTCATGTTTTCTTGTCATGACTCTTTATTATGACTTTCTATCATGACTTTTCTTCATGACTTCTCTTCATGACTCTTCTTCATGACTCTCTATCAAATAGTCTTCATGTTTTCTCGTCATGACTCTCTATCATGACTTTCTATCATGACTTTTCTTCATGACTCTTCTTCATGACTTTCTATCAAATGATCTTCATTTTTTCCCTTCATGACTCTTTAGTATCAAATAATCTTCATGTTTCTCATCATGACTCTCTATCAAAAAGATAATGCAAAAAGGTAATGCAAAAGCAAAAAATCGGAAAAATTTCTATATTTAATTCTCTTGATGTCATATTCAATTGCTTGATGAGTTAAGTTGAGAACTTGAATTCAATTCTGACTCGAGATCAATATTAAGTTGAGTCATGATGTTGAGATTGAGTATTCAAGTCAAGTCAGAAGATTGATATCAAGTACTTGAGTCAAGTCAGAATGTAGATATGAAAACTTAACTTAACAATCAGTCTAAAAATGATATAAAAACATGATAAAACATATGATGTAACAATATACATTAAGCATATTATAAGCAATATCATTCATCATCATCATCTTCTTTAACTAAAGTTTTTGAACGTTGAAGAGATTAAGCTTGCGCTTATCATCTCAGTGACTCTCTACTCTTGTGATGACAATGAGAAATTTGCTCAGAATTACCTGATTTCTAATGAAAGTTGCAAGAGCAATTGCATCGTGATCTTCAAATGCAGCATTATATGCTGTCTTTAAATGAAATAACTCATTCAGAATTAAACTGATCACGTTGAGACTTAAGTCAAGTACTTGAGTTTAAGTTAAGTACTTGACTTGAAAAGTATCAAGTTAAGTTGAATTTTTTTTGAAAAAGTGTTGAGTTAAGTTGAGAAGTTGAATCTGAGAACTCAAGTTGAATTGAAAAGCTTAACTCAACAACTTGACTCAAAAACTTGACTTGACTCAACAAGATATTAGATAAATGTAAATAGCTTGATTAAACAGTCTTCATCATGACTTTTTATTGAACACTCTTCAAGATAATGCAAAAAGATAATGCACTATGAATTTATAAAATTATAAATTATGATTAAAACTTAAAAAGTAAGATAAGCGTTGCTCGTTAGTTGAACAGCTTTATTATTTTCTTTTCACTTTCATTATTCTTTTTCTTCTCACTATTAGTAATTTCATATTCATCATTGTGAGATAACAAGATCTCTTTACGTGAAACTGCGTAGTAGAAGATAATAAGATAACAATCTATTGATGATAGAACTAATTGCTAAGAAATGAATGCAAGAATTGATAAAGTTTTCATCTTCTGTCAAGTCACTATCTTTATTCACTCGTTAATCTCTTTCAATCTAATCTCACAAGCTAGTTTTGCAGACACGCATCGTTCATAGTTGATAAGATGCATTCTTACAATTACATTCTTTCTCAAAGACTTGATTCTTGAGTCTTCATAGTATCATATTGTTTTCTTGTAACTGATAGCATAGTTATAACTTCTTCAGCGCTTTAACACTTATGTAGAAGTGTTGTGAATTAATCATGTTAATGAGCATAAACAGAGCTAGTGTGAGATTGTTGATATCAATTTCTTCATCTTTGCTTTCTTTTCTTCTTTTCTTTTTCTTCTTGTCTTGTCTCAGCATACTTTTCTATGAATACTGCTTTTTCAAATCTAATAAAACATGAGATTTGCTATGCATATCTTGCGTAGCTTGTAGTTCAAGATATAAGTTTCTTTTGTTGCAGCGTTGTTGCAATGCAAGTGCAGATCTTGAACTAATATAAGTAATATAACAGTATTAACATCATCATCATCAACATGATAAGTAACAGCTCTGCGCTCACTGAGATCATGCTAATCTGCTTGCGAAGTTTGCTCTTTTCATTGAAATGTATATTTCTTGTTGCTTCTTTCACGTTGTCATCACTGTCACGTCTGTCACGTCTGCTTCTTCTGCTTTCTCTACATCTTTTGCATTAAAGATTGAATTCATGATTCTTGATATGCATATTTATTTCTGCGTGTTTCAATAATTGCTGATATATGATAAATTGTAATAATCTGATGATCTGATGCTGTTGCTGCGTTCATTGTCTAAGCGCAGCAATAACTCACATGTGTTATGTTCTCATTAAGTGTGCTTGCAAATGCAAATACTGCTTCAAAGAAAAGCACAATTGCATTGTGAACTCAGCTTCACATCATCTTCAGCTGTTGATGCATCATGCTGCGTGAGCAATGATTCATTACTTCAACGCTTGCATCAAGACTTGTCTTACTCTTCGTCTTTAACAATGAGAGAGTGAGTAGCTTTTCTTTCAATCATGTAAGATTGTATTTAACAATTGAGTAAAGATTTTCACTTTCTTCATCTTTATCACTTCTTGTCATTGTTGCATCACTTCGTCTTCATCTTGTAAGTATTGACTGAAGTAAGCAATGCGTGATGAGATTCACTGATGAATAAATAGTCTCTTCTTTCACTTCAACGTTTTTGTTTGCAATCATTGATCACTATCTTTCTTCTTTTGTTTGCAACATTGCTTATCTTCTTTTCTGAAAATATATGTTGATGTGTGATTTTGTTTTGTTTATAGTTAATATCAAACTTTAAACTTGCGTCTTTGCACTTTTAATACATTCTCAAACATGATTCTTGTGTGATCTGTCTCTTTTCTTCTTCTTTGACTTCTTTGCAGTCAATTGATGTACTTGTCTTTCTGTCTTATAGTTCTCAATGATCTTCTTTGCATTGCTAAGATTTTTCATTGATTCTCAGAAGTTTTCGTAAAAAGATGAATCAACTCATTGAACTAAATACTCAATCTTTTTTTCTTGATTCACTGATCAATTATCTTCTTCATCTCTCATTTCTCTTTCTTTTTTATGAGAATAATTTGCAACTTTGAATTCTCATCACATGAGTGTCAGAATTTCAATAAAGAAACATGAAAAATTGAATGAATTGCATCATATTTCTCAAATAGTTTAAGCTTATACGCTTGCGTGTTGATTTTTTTCAATATTCTGAATAATTTTAATTATCTGTGATCAAGACTGACAACGAGATTCACCTGTTCATGATGTCGACTACGAATCTTTTGATTCTATTCTGTGTTCGAATAGAAGTCAGAAGAGTCAAGAGATCTCAATTCGACGCAATTCGAATGATGTTAGAATGTTGCATGAGCGAGAAAGTCGATCATGCAGAGTTTTCACCTACGCGACAACATTCTCTCTAACAGTTACAATCAATCTACGAAGAAGATTAATGACATGTCAATGTCAGTAAGAGATGAAAAGATATCTAGTAAAAAAGTCGGCCTCAATATGAGAGTCGTGACTACAAGTGGTCGAAGAATTTGCGACTCGTCGATCACGTCGATATACTGAAACGTCTTCATCACATCGACAGTGTCGCTGAGTAATTGATGAAAAGATATCAGGTAGAATAGTCGATCTCAGTCTGAGAGTCGTGACTACAGTGCTCGAAGAAGTAGTGACTCGTCGATCACGCTGATATACTGAAAAGACTTGAGCTCACCTTCTTTACTTGACGTCAAGTCATATATCTGTCTACGTGGAAAATTGAGAGCTCAAGAGAACGATCAGAATGCATTCTCTTTCATCGATCAGAGTCAAACATCGAACGATTGCGATCGCACGCCTATACTAACAATTCATTCAACGTCTACGTGACACAAGTCAAATCAAGAGAAGAAAAGAATTACTCAGTACAATCACACTTTATCTTCTCATCGTGTGCATCTCTCTTTCATCACATATTTCTCTGCGCAATGAATGACAATCATTGAGCAAGAGAACGCAGCTCTACGTACGTTACAATCACGAGCATCACGAGTGCAAAGAAAACATCTTTCGTCTTCGAACTGAGAATCGAACCGAAACATCGTTGTATAGAATATCGTCAATGAAGAGCAGAGCAAAGACGATGCGTCATAAACGAACAACACAGACACTCATTAAGAGTTTACTCGAGCGTCACACGCTGAATAGAAGCTATAGATTCATTACTTGATAACACAGTGTCAATCTTATTGTTTCGGCTGCGTGAAGCAGTCGTATAGACGACGAGTGATTTTCTTTCTCAGAGAGTTTTGTTCACTCAATATAAATAGCATAGAGTTTCTCATGAGTCGAGTCTAAATCGATGTCACAAGAGTGTATGAATTACAATTACAATTACAATTACAATTACAATTATCTGTGATCAATCTTTTTCTTTGAACGAAGCGTATGAATGTTTATACTTTGCAAAAGCACTTTGTCTTTCATTTAAAAACTCATAGTCTTATGATGAGTGTTATAATACTTTGCTTGCTGCTTTGCTACTCATTTTCATAGTCTCATTAAATGTTCTTTGAGACTTCATAGTCAAAAAACAATCACAACGCGCGCAAAGCAAATTTTTGAAAAAAGCAATACAATCAAAGCAGAACAAATCTAGAAGGTGAATAAACGACAATGAATTGCATGAACTGCAGTAATGCTGATTTAAAGATAATTGCGAGCAACGTTGACTTGTTGCAATGAAACAGCAACGTGAAATCGAAAAGCTCACGCAATAATGAGAAGTATGTTGCTAACATTATTGATCTTCTAATACAGACATCAACGTTAGAGAAAGAAAAGAACAAAGATCATTCGTGAAAAGAAGTAGCAGTGAAGCTGATGCAATGTCTTTGAAACGATTCAGAAGGAAAAAACAACGAGAATCAGAACGCATTCATTGCGAAGAATGTACAGAAACTGAAGACATTCGTACAACTGCTTAGCAAGCAGCTACAGAAACTCGTGAGACTATTCTTGAAACTGACTCATTCAACTACGTCAATGATGAAGTTCTCTTTCAATATGATGACGAAGAAGTACTACATTCAATTGTCTTCTATAGCAAGAACATGTCTTCTGCTGAATGCAATTACAAGATATATGATAAAGAACTTTTGATCATCATTTGAGCATTTGAACACTGACGACTCAAACTGAAGCTAACTGACATTTCTATCAAGATGTTCATCGATCATCAAGCGCTCATCTTGTTGATGAAAGATAAAGAGCTGAGCAGACATCAGATGCGCTGAGTTCAGAAGCTCATTAACTTCAACTTCAGAATAATGTATTGATTTGACAAACAGAACATCAAGATCAATGCATTAACTCGTCAAGCTGACGTCGTACTCAGAGATTCAGAAGATGAGTGCGTTTGTTATCAATGAATCACTATTCTGACTTCAAATTGAATAAAAATTGCTGATCTAGAGAAGAACATCAGTGAATCAATCTATAAACAGATTCTTAAGACTAATAAGATCGACGAGAATTGTACGCTACTTCGCGAAGCAATAGCAAGAGACGAGACACAATATGAAGATATCAAATTAAAGAATTGTTGAACTCAGAATGAAATCTTGTATCATGATAGTCAGCTATGAGTTTCGTTCAACAAGCTTCTACAAATGAATCTGATTTGTGAGATGCATGATCAATCATCAGTTGATCATTCTGATATTCTTAGAACTGTGAAAGTCATAAAGCGAAACTACTATTGATCATTCATGCGAAAAACGATAGATCGATATATTCAAAACTGCTATATCTGTCAACGTTCAAAGACATCTAGAAATAAATCAAATGACTTGCTTCAATCTCTATCGATATCTGAACAGCGATGACAAGACATAGCAATGAACTTCATTATCAATCTATCTGATTCAAGCGAGTACAACGTTATTCTGACAATTATCTGCAGATTGTCAAAAGAAAGACATTATATTTCTTGTATCGCTGATGATGAAGATATCACTGTCGAAAAGACAGCTGAAATGCTGACTCAATGAGTATATTGAACTCATGATTTATCAAGCTTCATAGTATCTGATCGAAGTTCGCAATTCATCTCTATACTATGAAAGTCTCTTTGCAAACGACTGAGCATTTTTCTTTGATTGTTCATCATTTATTATCTTCAGATCAATGATCAAAGCGAACGAGTCAATCAGAACGTTAAGCAATATCTTTGATTCTTCTGTTCATATATGCAGAATGACTGATCTAAGTGATTACTCATGATTAAGTTTGTTGACAATAACATCTTGTCATCAGTCATCTTCTTGATTCTCTTCTTCATGAACAAGAGCTTTCATTCTCGTATGAGCTTTGACTCTGACATCATCAAGTATGAAAGCATTCGCGAATGCTTGCAGATCAATCAAGTCAAGAATATATCTGAACAAATGAACAAGACATTGATTTTCGCTCATGAAGCTCTGATCAAAACACGAAAACAAATGATAAATCAAGCTAATAAGCATAGAAAGAAGATCAATTACAAGATTGAATCAAAAATGTTTCTGAACGAATGAAACATCATCACAGCGAGACTCTTCAAAAAATTGAATGACAAGATGCTCGACTCTTTTCAGATCATTGATTTCGTTGACTCATTCTATAAATTGAAACTATCAGACACTATGCATATACACGATGTATTTCATTCAGAACTTCTTCGTCTCATCGTCAATGATTCTTTGTCTGATCAGAAGAATGAATCTTCAAAGTCAATAGTGATAAACGATGAAGACAAATGAGAAATCGACGATATATTGAACTCTTGATGATATTGAAGACAGTTTCAATATCGAGTCAAATGAAAGAACTATGACAACAATCTCAACTGATATAACGCTGACGACGATGAATTTATGAACGCTCAAGAGATAATTGATGACTTTCATACCAAATATTCAAGAAAAGCGCACTAAGAAATAACATTCATGCAAACATGAATAGTCAAGAAAAAGAAGTAATGTTACGATTCTAGTCTTTGTCTATTCTTCAACTAGTCTTCGCCTGATTTTATTCTAATCGAGTCTAGCGAGAATCTGACTTAATCATGTTGTCATCGAGACTCTGCTTCATATGTGTAAGACGTCAACCCAATCGAGCCTAGCACAGAGCTGAGAAACACACATATAAGAATCAAGTTCTTTTCTGTAGATACTTTTCTTTCTTAGCATTTATCTACTAGTTAAATGACACTTATATGACTCACTTTATGCTGACTTCTAACATCAGTTTTATCATCTCGACTGCATGCAGCAGTCGTATAAACAGCGAGCGATTTTCTATCTCAAAGAGTTTTGTTCACTCAACATACATAGCATAGAGTTTCTCATGAGTCGATCTAATTGATGTCACAAGAATGTATGAATTTATTATTATTATTATTATTATTATCATTGAACAGAGTGAAAATTATCTGTTGAAGTCAACATTGTTCTCTTGATGATGCATTTGAGTAATGCAATAGTATCAATGAAATTTAAGTAGTTTGATAGAATATAAACTTGTAAAGAATTTTGTAAAGTAAGAGAAAAACTCATCAAGTGAGATGAATTTAAGTGCAACGAGAAAAATTTAATTATTATTCTTAACACATATTTAATATTTCTTGCAATTTCTTTTTCAATTTTTCATTTACTTTTTTCACAGTATTTCTTGAATCGTTTTAGTAATCAATGCTTCAAGAAATAATACTATCAAAAATTAAGAATTAATAAATTAAAACAATTATTCTTGATAAACGTCATAAACTATGACATGCAGCAAAAATGTTATCAATAAATGTAATGTATATTGATAATGCAATATAACTTGTTTATTGTTGATAAGTTTATTTTTAGCATATGCATCAGCATGTAAAAACTCAATAAATTTAACTGACAATTATATTATCAAAGAAACAACTTCAGTCTTTGAATTTACTAAAAAGATAATGTACATGAATAATGCATTATTTACTGACATGTTAATGCTTTGTGACAGAAAACTATATGATGCTACAAATTAAACATGATAGCACTGCGTGAGATTTAAAAATATTAGAAGTCATTGAAAAATTTTATTCTTAAAATGATCTTCGAAAGACTCATAAGAAAGATTATACATGATTGTGCTAAAGTAAATATGCTACTTTATAACTATTGTATTCAACACTCTGTCTTGAGTGCTCTGTAAGAAGTTGTTGAAGACTTTATGTGCTTTTTTATGAAAAGTAAGTGCATTACTCTTTTGCATTATCACTCTTGTTGTAGAATTTTCATTGACATTTTGCTTTATGCAGACATCAACTTGATAACAATTCATGTCAAATGCATCATCATTCAAGATAAAAATATGAAATTTATAAAGAATATCATGATGAATTTTGATGTCATGTTTTTCAAGATAAACTAGAAAATGTCTGTCTTCATTAATTAAATAAACAGTGTAATTCTTGAAATCACATTTACATTATTCTTATGCATTACTTTTATGCATTGACTTAATTGTACTTCTAATAAGTACTTGCTTTAAATGCAAGACTTTTAATAAATATGATAATATTGCAAATTTATGAATAAATCTGTGTTAAAACAGTTTTCAAAGATACTTGAAATAAATCAGCAGACTCATTGATCTCTTGATTATCATTCTTCTCTCTGTGATAAATATCTCAGAACTTAGTAATAATCTCATCTGAATTCAAATTCATAGTTTAATTGTAATACTTCATCAGTATTATTTATTTCACTGTTTCTGAACTTATCTGTGATCAATTTCATTAATATACTCTTTTAGCAAGACTAAAAGTTCACTCAATATTTATCAAGAATATTGAGCATGAAAGAACATCTTTAGTCATTTGCATCAATTTAGAAAAATTCAAAGCATTGTTTTTTCAAAATTATCATGTTGAACATTTCTCATTTATAACATCAATGCAAAGATATTGATCATCTTCATCTTGAAAAAAATGAACATGCTGAAATTGTTGAAGCAATGATTTTCTAACAGTTGCAACAGATTACAAAATCATTAGTAAATAATTAAATGCATTATCATAATGCATTATTTTATCAGCATCACTTCTTACTCTTTGTGCTTCTGCTTTCAAATTGACAGCTGAATCTTTGTAGTAATAATGAAAATACTTTTTAAACTTTTTCTTGTACTTAATCTTATAATGCATAAATTCTTCATCATGATCTGTATCTTGATTGTCTTTATCATCTCAAGTTTTGTAAAGATTTAGCTTCATTGTAGAATTCAGAATATTTGCAAGATTATATATTATTTCATTGCTGTTTTCAATCTTGAAATAATACTTTGCAAATTTGATTGAAACTTTTTTGCAAGTCTTTATTATAACAGCACTTGATGAGTAAGTACTTCTTCTTATATTCTTTTCAATCTGCTCAAGATGATTAAAAAGTGCATTAAATATTTAAAATCTTAAGTGAATATTTACATTAATTGTTCATGACACTATTAAAGTGCATTCATAGAAGAAATTTAATAGATTGTTAACAAGTAAAATCATAAATCACTCACTTTTATTAAGTTTGATCTTTGTGATTTTTGAATCTTTGCAGTATTTCTCTGTTCAAAGATCAATAAATTCACGTAGTTAATATGCTCAATGAAGCATCAAGTATATAAAGTTTCAATGAATGCAAATATCTTGTATCAGTTTTCTAAATCTTTTGTCATTCTGCTCTTGAAAAGCTTTGAAGCGAAGCAATTGCTGAGAAGAGTTATTGATAGTTATTATCAGAGCACAAATCTAATTTCATGATTAATAAATGTATTACTTTTTTGCATTATCATTTGAAACAATATCTTTTTGATCACAACAGATAATTCTCTGCTTATTTTAATATCTTGCACTTACTCATTCTTTAATTGAGTAATAACATTATCAGTTATTATTTTCAATTCAAGAGCTTGAATAAAATCTTAAATTATAAGATTGATAATGTGAATCAAGCAATTAATGAAATTCTGTGTTCTGTTTCATTGAAACTTGCAATGATTCATGATCTTTTCAAGTTCATCTTTTAAAATACTATTATTGCTTGCATTATTGATAATAATCTCAAAAAGCTTGTTCTTAATAACGTAGTTCTTCAGAATTTTCATTAGCTTCATTGTCAATTGATGATCAATATGCTCAATATTGAGAAACATAAATTCAATAAAATGTTCATGAAACTGAAATTCAACATCAATTCAGTATATCAACATTCTTAAGTATGTTACTCTTTGAGAACTAAATCACACATTCAAAGCAATAAAGACACGTTGTGACTTTGTAAGATTTAATCTGATTCTATCATAAATCTTCTTATGATGTGAGAGAATCATGATTATCATCTTTATGCAATGCACAATCTGCAAATCTAAACAAAGCATTTGTAGCAGCTTTCGAAATTGCTCATTATCAATGATTCAAAAGAATAAATTCAAGTCAACAAAGATCTTGCATAATTGATCTTTTCAATTCTCTTGATTGAAGATAAAGATCAACTTAATATGATTCTTCTTTTAATAATACGTCAATTTTGCATTATTAATTTGCATTATTAGATATGACTTACTCATTTGAAAGTCAGTTCAATTTATGATTACGAGTGTTTGCATTTTCGCTTTGTCGCTGTGCAAAAGTCTGATTCAAGATGCTTTTTCATAGCAGATGTGCTAAAGTTATCAAAAGCTGTTGAATGATTCATAATCTTATGACAGATTATGCATAAGATTTTAGACAATTCTTTAACAATTGAAGTTAATTGTATAAAGTGATCTCATATATTAAATTGCTTATCATCTTTAATTTTTTTGAATCAGAATAAATTAACTATCTTTTTTTAAGTCTTGTTTTAAATACTTTCAACAACAAAGATTTGAGATCATCATCATAGAAAAGAGTCATCTGTATTCAAAGTTCATTGAACATACTTGCTATTCTCTTTTATCTTGAGCTGTGAGAAATTCTGATGAATTTTATTCATCACTTCTTGTCTAATTTTCTTCTTTTTAAAATGATGTGAAAGTTTTATAAATCTTTAATTGAACAGATTGAACAGATTGAAAGTTGTCAGCAAACTAAACATTCTGTTGTATTGTAGATTAATTTGTATTTGCAACGTGACAACAGTAGTGATAAATAGCTTGAAGATAATATATAGAGCAATGAATAATATGAAAAGATAATGCAATTTATTGCAAGAAAACAACAAGCGAACATGTTGTTCTATGTTTCTATTCTTAATTCTCTTAACATCAAGCTTAAGTTCTTGACGAGTTGAGTTGAATTGACTCAACTGCTACTCAAGTCACGTTGAATCAAGTTAAAAATATACTCAATTTAACTTGAATTAAGTTGAAAATGTAAGTAACTCAACTTCAAATTGAGTTGAATTTAAAATGTCAACTTGAAACTCAACTTGATGATCAGTCTAAGCTGAACTCATTAAGCAATGAAAAATGAATTTAGCATATTTTTGAAAATTTGAAAATTGTTGAGATCATGCCTAAATATTCAACCTAATTATGTCATGAATGAAATGTTTGATTCAATAAAGATAGTTATAACTAAGACTTTAAAAATACAGAAGAAAGAAGATACAAAAGACAAGAAGAACATGTTTTATATAGTAGTTACTCAGATTCGATGCTAGTTTCAAAGAGAACGTGTTGAAACATAAGAAAGATGTTGATTCAAAAGATGTTTGTGACACAAAGAAATATGTTTATCATAAACATCTGTTAACTACTTGTAACACAAAGAAGTGTGTTTATCTAAAAGACAATAGAAGCTGATTAGAAGATGCTAAAAAAAGAAAAAGATGCTGAGTCATATTTAAGTCAAATTTGAGTCAGATTTAAATCAGATCTTGATTAAATCTTGACTAGTTCTAATTAATATGCAATCAACTCACTAATGTTAATTGTATAATGATTAAAATTAAATCTTTGATCTTATTCAATTCTGACACATTCATAACATTACTTCTGTTGAAATTGTGCCTAGATCATTCAATCAAAGAGACTCAAGGCTGATATGTATGTATTGCTCTTTAAAGATAGCTATAACAAGACATTAAGAATACAGAAGAGAAAGAGTGCGAGCTCTTCTATAAATAATGGCTTGAGGCTGCGCTAGGCTCGATACAGATGTGATGTAATATGCCAGATGTGTTTGCCTAAAAGAATGATGAAAGAAGTGAATGAAGAAAGTGCTGAACAACGGGAAGAAGTGCTGAGAATGGCTCGAAGAATTCAATAGAGATGCGCTAGGTTCAAACTAGGCATAGCATCATCTGAACTTTGATCGATTCAGGCATGTTCGTAACAACTTCTCTCTTTGAAAATTCATGTTTGCATGAATGTTGTTTCATTTCGCTTGTCTGATCAATCATGATTTTACAGACTCAGATTTGTGAAATTCTGATTGATTAATTGATAAAGCATCAACTCAAATTAGCGCTAGCGTGGTTTGTTTGAATAAAGCTTATGAAATTCGATCAAAACGTTTTCAAAGTCATCAAATTCTTCTTTATCAACATAGTATCATTTGTTGTTTCAATCTAATTCTATTCATTTGACCTTGTATTGTATTTAATCTTGATAGCATCTGTTACAAAGTGTGTCGAGATTGAATGAGATTTAGTCAATAGACTCTAGAAATTTTGATACATAATCAAGAAACAATGATGTTTCAAATTGAAATCTGCTAGAACATTTCATTTATTCAAGCACTTTCGATACAGATCTGCTCAGCTTCTTTGTTTCGTTCTACTATAAATACAGCTTGAAACTCTTTGCTTTCTTCTGTATTCTTAGTATTCTAGTTATAACTATCTCTATTGATCAAACATTCTACTCATGCACGCTCTACTGATTAAATTCTAGGCACGATTTCAACATTATACTAAGAATTTGTTAATTTTATGATATGAGTATCAATACTCATTCAAGATACTTGATGAATAACAAAACAAGTTTAAAGAAATTTGTTTATTTAATAATTGATAACTTCAAAAGACAGAACAACGTCAGAAAGTCAATAGAATCAACGACAAGACTGTTGAATTGCTAGAAAATCTATCGCTCATTCAGTAGCATCGATTCACTCGATCAATAGAATCAACGAGAACATATGATCATTGATTGCTAGAGAATCATCAAACTTCTCTCTCTTAAAAGCTCATGAATCAGTTAAGTTAAAATAATCTGTGTCATTAAATTCAGTTCGATTTGAATTCAAGTCAGAGTCAATCTCTTTAATGAGCAAGTTGACTAGTAAGTCTGCTTCAATAACATGATCAGAATCAATCTCTTTGATGAGCAAGTCAACTAGTAAGTCTGCTACAATGATCACTCTTTCTCTCTTATAGTGAGTCTGCTACAATAGATATTTCAATAGTCTGAAAGATCAATAGAAAGATTGATAGAAAGACTGACGAAGCTTTACGTCAATGCTATGAACTACATTACAAGTCATAGAGACATGACTTTTAAAGAGAAGAAAATAATGTTACAAAGTGTGTCGAAATTAAATGAGATCTAGTCAATAGACTCTAGAAATTTCGGTACATGATCAAGAAACAATAATGTTTCAAATTGAAATCTGCTAGAACATTTCATTTATTTGAGCACTTTCAATACAGATCTGCTCAGTCTCTTTGTTTCGCTCTACTATAAATACAGCTTGAAACTCTTTGCTTTCTTCTGTATTCTTAGTATTCTAGTTATAGCTATCTCTATTGATCAAACATTTTACTTATACACGCTCTACTGATTAGATTCTAGACACGATCTCAACAGCGTTTAAAGTTTAAAATGTCATCTATCTTTCAGTGCTCATCATTTTCAATAGTGAGAGATTTAAATGATTTTGAATGCTGTTCTGATAAAAAGTTGTTGAAACAAGAACGTAATAACTTTGAACTGAACATTGAATGCAACTGCTTCATGTTTATTGATAGACGAAGATGATAGAAGATTTCAACTTTGACAGTGATTTGATAAAGTTTTAGCTGTTTATCTTTTAAATCTTTGCACGATCTTGTTGTTTTGATGTTTCTGAAGAATAATCAAACTCAGTCATTTACTTCATAGATGACATCTCATCTATGTTTATTAATTGAGCTTCGATAACTTACTTCATCTTTTTCAATTGCTGACAATCAAAGATAAGAAGTTCTTTCATTTAAATGATAATATCATCAACTTTTCTAGCTTCAAGATGTTTATGAATTGTTTCATAGTTATAGACTGATCGTCAAGTTAAGTTTCAAGTTGACATTTTGAATTCAAATTGATATCGAGTTGAATTGCTCACATTTTCAACTCGATTCGAGTTGAGTTGCTCATATTTTCAACCTGACGCGACTTGATTCAACTGAGAATTGAGTCAATTCAACTCGACTCGTCAAGAACTTGAGCTTGACGTCAAGAGAGCTAAATATAGAAATTTTTCCGGTTTTTTGCTTTTGCATTACCTTTTTGCATTATCTTTTTGATAGAGAGTCATGACGAGAAACATGAAGACTATATGATAGAGAGTCATGAAGAAAAGTCATAGTAGAAAGTCATGATAGAAAGTCATGACGAGAAAACATGAAGATTGTTTGATGAGAATTCATGAAGAGAAACATGAAGAGAGTCATAAAGAAAGTCATGACGAAGAACATGAAGAAGAACATGAAGAAGAACATGAAGAGAAACATGAAGAGAAACATGAAGAAAAACATGAAGAGAAAACATGAAGGTCGTTTGACTTTGATAGAAAGTCATGACGAGAAAACATGGTAGAAAGTCATGAAGAGAATTATGAAGACTGTTTGACCAAGCTATTTACATCTATCTAATATCTTGTCGAGTCGAGTTGAGTTTTCGAGTTGAGTTGTCGAGTCAAGCTTCTCAACTCGACTCGATCTCTTGAGTTCAACTTCTTAACTCGACTCGACACTTTTTCAAAAAAATTTCAACTCAACTTGACACTTTTCAAGTCAAGTACTCGACTCGATGCAATCAGTCTACATAGTTAGTCATATCTGAATTGAAACTCATTCAAGAATAAAATTTCTTATTAAAGTAGAATGAGATCATTGAGATGATTAAGAAAATATTAGAATTTTCGCTGAATTCAATCATTGAAAGTCATTTTGTCAAATCATTCTGCATGTAATTGCAATAAATTCTTAGCTCACATTCAATCTCTTGATTGACTCACTCTGATTGATTATTGATTTCAGAATGATAAACTGTTGATAAATTAGTCGTGATTCTTAGTCACTTGCAAAGACTTTGTCACATTATTGATATGAATTGAGAATCTCTGTTTGAAACAATGAAACTGAATAAATCATGAAGTCAATAGACGTTTCATAGCATGATTCATATTGTTTCTTTGACTGAGATGTCATTGTCTTTTTAATGACAGAGAACATAGTGACGTTTCTTAATGAAATGACATATGATTGTGCAAATGATGTTGTATTCTTCTGATAGAGATAGCTCAGTGATGAAGTTCATAATTATATCTTTTCAGCGTTTCTGTGAAATTGAAAGAGAATGAAGAAGTTTATTGATGCTATCTTTAGATGTCTTGCTTCGCTGACAAGCATGATAGTTTCAAATGTATCATTTAATCGTGACTCAATGATCTGATCAATAGTAGAAATGCTGAACTAAATCAACAGTTCTTTTATTGTTGAGATGAGAGATTGAGAGCTGATCGTGAATTTTCTGCAGCAATTTCGTATGCATATTCTCTGAAACTCACAATAGTTTTTTTCTGAATAAAACATTATCAACGATCTTGCAGTTCTTTAGTTCAGTGCTATGAAATCTGAGCTTGTTTTCGCTTATAGCTTGTCTATATTCATTGCAAAGCTCATTCATTTAATTGACAATGTATATTCATTGATAGAAATTAGCTTCTGATTCAACAGATAGAACATTTACTCTATCAAGAGTCAGAATAGTCTGATAGCGATCTTCAATACGTTGAGCTGATTCAAAGTTATCTGCTATGAGCATTCTGATTAAAGCATCGACTTTAGTGTTTATTTTACCTGATTGAAATATGATTTGAAAGTTGAACTCTGATAGAATGTTTAGATAGTTGACTTGATGTTGAGTTAATTGTTTGTTTTTCATGAAGATTTTTAAAGTCTGATGATCAATGAATATCTGAATGAGTAATTCAGTGCATTCAAGCTCAAGTCTTCAGTGTTCAAAACATTGAATGATGATTAGCAATTTCTTGTCATAGATGTGATAATTGCATTCAGCGAAGATCATGCTTTTGCTGTAAAAGACTATTGAGTGAAGAATATTCTCATCATTATACTGAGATAGTATTTCATCTTTTACATAGTTTGAAGCATCAATCTTCAGAATAGTCTGTCATTTGAAATCAAAATGTCGTAGTACTGAGATCAAGCTGATCTGTTTCTTTAAATTGTCAAAAGCTTGAACACAGACTTCATTTTAAACAAAAGATGTATTCTTTCTAGTCAGCTGAGTGAATGATTTAACTAGCTTCAAGAAGTCTTTAATGAAACAACGATAGAAGTTGACAAATCTCACGAAGCTCTGAACTTCTTTTAGATTGATTGACGTAGTTCAGTCAACTATGACTTTTACTTTAATAAAGTTCATACGAAGATCTTGTTCTGACACTATGACTTCTAAGAAGATGATTTCTTCTACATTGAATTCACACTTTCGAATATTCATCTGTAAATCAGCTTCTCATAAGCGATTCAATATCATTTTGACATGTTGTTTATATTCTCATTGAGCTTTGCTGTAGATCAGAATGTTATTTAAATAGACTTGACAAAAGTCATTTAGAAAGTTTCATAAAACATCATTCATATACTGCTGAAATGAGATCAAATCATTGATAAGTTCAAAGAATAAAATCTTTGATTTGTATGCTTCTAAAGCGATAATAAAGATAGTGTAGTCTTCACTATCAGAGTGTATTCGTAGTTTGTTGAACGTTGAAATGATATTCAGTTGAATCAGATGTTTGCAATCAACTATTTTGTCAATTACTTCATTTATGAGCGAAAGAGAATAGTGATTTCTTTTAATAATAGCATTGAGCTTTTGATAGTCAACGTAAAATCATAAATCTTCATTTGCTTTTAAGATGAATAGAACGAGTGAGAAATACGAAGCTTTGCTAGAAGTTATAAATTCTTTGAAAAGATTCTCGTTCAAATATTTCTTTACTTTCTGAAGCTTGTAAAGAGACATTCAATATGCTTAACAGCGAGATGACGTTACGTCACTAGTAAGCTCTATCTTATGATCATATGAATGATGAGACGATAGCTTGTCTGCTTGAGCTCAATCAAAGACATTTAGAAAATTCTGATATTTCGATGATAACTTGACTTTAATATCTTTCAGAGAATCAGATTCTGAGTCATTTCATCAGTAAAGAAAACGTTTATGACATCTAGTTTGCATTGAGTATTGTAGGCAATTTTCCTATCAATGTTTTTAATGAACAAAGCAAATATCTCTGTATGATTCTCTTTTCTTCTATTTATCAAAGCTTAAAAAAAAGCGACGTCTATGTTTTAAATCAAGAAAGACTTTTTTTAAATGAATGAAACTGAGCATTAAAGCATCTTAAAGATCTTGCTGTGAGCTGCTGAAGAGATCAAAGTTGATCATGATCAACTTGAATGTTTCAAATTTGATGAGATTGAAAAAACCGAAATAGAAATATTTAATTGATCAGAAAATACGATAGTATCATGTTTTATGTTCAATAATATTTCATTTTTATTCATTCAAAATTTGCTCAATATAGCTTCATGATGCTCGATATCAGCTATCAGCATTGACATAGTCAATTTCTTATGACTTTCAATCATGAGATTAGATAAAATCTTATGAATAATAGCTTTTCTAGCTAGCTTTTCATCATAGTCTTATATTAACTTCTCTTTGACTAATAATATAGATTAAATTTCAAGTTTCTTGCATACTTTATTGACTATTCTGATATGTATCAGCATGTAGACGACGAAATCACTGTTTATCAAGAATCAAAGGCTGAAAGATTTATTCTGAGAGATGAGAAATGCATTAATCAGAAAAAACTTTTCAAAGTAGTTTTCTTTCAATAGAACTTCGATTTGACTGCACAAAAATATGATCTTTATCTCTTTAATGACTTTGAAAGAGATAACTAGTTTTTTAATTCAGAATCTGACTCAGAGTTCAATATAAATTGATCAAACTCATCATTTTCTAAGACATTGACTTTCAAAGTTCAATCAAAGCACTCTTTAAAAGAATGATTTGACTTATGATAAATGAAACAGCTTTCAGTTTGTATATCTGTCTCTTTGACGCTAGTCAAAGTCGCGTTACATGATTTTGATGAGTCAACTGATACAATTACTTCAATCTTTCTATAAAGATTCAATGAATCTCATTTCTCAGCAAAGATGACTTGCTTTTAAACTGATCATTAAGTCAAGTTTTGATATTTACATTCTGACTTAATTCAAGTACTTAAGTTGAATCTTCTGACTTGATTTGAATACTCAAGTCAAATATCATGACTCGACTCAATATTAATCTCAAGCTGAGTCAGAACTCGCTGACTTGATTCAACTCATCAAGCAATCAAATATGATGTCAAAAGAGCTAAATATAGAAAATTTTTCCGGTTTTATGCTTTTGCATTACCTTTTTGCATTATCTTTTTGATAGAAAGTCATGATAGAAAGTCATGATAGAAAGCTATGATAAAGAGCTATGATAGAGAAACATAAAGATCATTTGATAGAAAATCATGAAGAGTCATGAAGAAAAGTCATGATAGAAAGTCATGGTAAAAAAACATGATAGAAAGCTATGATAAAGAGTCATGATAGAAAGCTATGATAAAGAGCTATGATAGAGAAACATAAAGATTATTTGATAGAAAATCATGAAGAGTCATGAAGAAAAGTCATGATAGAAAGTCATGGTAAAAAAACATGATAGAAAGCTATGATAAAGAGTCATGATAGAAAAACATGGTAGAGAAACATGATAGAAAGCTATGATAGAGAAACATGATAAAGAGTCATGATAGAATATTTATCTATCTATTTTACCTTCATGTTTTGATGAGTTGAGTTGAAAATTTCAAATCGATACTCAATTTTAATCTTCTGACTCAACTTGAATACTCAAGTCAAATCTTCTGACTTGACTCAAATATTCAAGTCAAGAATTCTGACTTGAATTAAGTCTTGATGAGTTGAGAACTTGACTCGATCTTAATGACTCAACTTGATGCAATCAATCTACTTGCTTTCTAATCTTGATCATGAATTTCTTTTCTTTGATGTTATTCATGACTTGATGCTCATTGTTCAAATAAATCAGATAACTACGAATTTCATTGAGAGATTCTGACTGAATCAACTGACTACTTCAAGCTGCATGAAGATGATAAACTATCTTGTCTTGTAAATCAATGATTAATTGTTTTTCATGATATTCTAAATAGAAGAACAGACGTTGAAACATTGAATAAAAGTTACTGAATTTGCTTTTTTCTTGAGTGAGATTAATGTATTTTCTTTAAAAGTTTGTCTCTTTGTTGAAATCATCATATAGCTGAGCAAGTTCATTTAGTAGATCATTGATCATTGAATAGAGATTCAATGAATCTCGCTGATGTCTGACTAGAATGACTTTAATTGCATTCTCACTGATTCAAGAATGAATGTAAACTAGTATAGTTTTGTCGTTGTTGAAATGATTGACGTTGATTTCTAGCTTGTCATGAATCTTTCTTTGTTAATCATCTCAGATAAATTCTTTTTCATCAGTAAACAGAGATGAATTCAAAAGCTTTTGAGATCGCTTGAATGAACTGAATAGAATAGAAGAGAAAGATTCAAAGAAGTGATTTTTTAAATAATTGCAGTTGATGTTATGCTTCAGTCAATTTGTTTTGAAGCGTTTGATTCAATTGATCAGATCATTCTTTGACTTAATTCATTTTCTCAAAATGAGTCTTTCATATTTGTTTGCTTGATATTTTGTTTAATAACTTACAAGCTTTCACATTTAAATCTTATTGAGTTTAAAGACTGTTTAAATCTTTTAGAAACACTTCTGAGTCTTGTTCAACTCAGTGTTGTAACTGCTTTACATTTTTTATATTTCAGAGAATAGAAGCTTTCAGAGATTCATCAAAAGTCTGAGAATGAGACAAAGATTAATGATGTTTTTGTACGAAGTCAATTCTAAGATATTTCAATATGCAAGATGATAGCTCAAGATAAATAACTGAATCTGAAGTGACAGAAGAATAAAGACTTTGATAATTCTCAGAGAAATTTTTCACAGATGATTGAGTCATAGCGAAAGATTAATGATTGAGCGAAGAGCGATGCTTGACAGTATGTAGTGAGATCATAGTTCAAGTTGTTTAGTCTTCAAAGAAGAGTGTTGCTGATTTGAGAAAAAAAATTCGTGATTCTCAAGCAATTAAAATCTTAATTTCTTGATTCTATTAATCAATTTGAACTGACGCGTACTGAATGAGCTGTAAATTCTCTAGCAATCAAGATTTTAATCTCTTAATTTTATTAATTTCTTGATGTTGTTCTGTCTTTTGATGTCATTGATCATCAAATACACAAATTTCTTTATATTCATCTTATTGTCAGCTGAGTGAATTTGAATGAGTAATGAGATCAGTATCATGTGATTAACAAATTCTTAAAGTAATGTTGAGATTATGTTTAAATATTCAATCTAATCATGCTGTGAATGAAATGTTTGATTCAATAAAAATAGCTATAACTAAGACTTTAAAAATACAGAAGAAAGAAAATATAAAAGACAAGAAAAACATACTCTATATAGTAGTTACTCAGATTTGACGCTAGTTTCAAAGAGAACGTGTTGAAACACAAGAAAGATGTTGATTCAAAAGATGTTTGCAACACAAAGAAATGTGTTTGTCATAAACATTTATTAACTACTCATAATACAAAGAAGTGTGTTTGTCTAGAAGACAATAAAAGCTGATTAGAAGATGCTAGAAAAGAAAGAAAATGCTGAGTCATATTTGAGTCAAATCTGAGTCAGATTTAAGTCAGATCTTGACTAGATCTTGACTAGCTTTAATCAATACACAATCAACTCGCTAGCGTTGATTGTATAATGATTAGAGTTAAATCTTTGATCTTATTCAATTCTGATGCATTCATAACAAAAATGATGTTGAAAATTTAAATAAAAATTAGATCATTTTGATGCAACAGATTACAGAGATTATACTCAATTATTTGCAAAACATGTATTTAAAATTTATGTCAATAAATAGAATAAATATATTAGTATTGATTGCAGTTGTTGCTATTGAAAATATATATGTATTGCGTTGATGATTGCATCTAAAAAATGAATGTTGATGATTTTTAATGAAATGTCAAAAATTTGTATGAGCGCGCATCAAAACAATTGTCAATTTAGCAAAAATACGACGCAATGCACTCAGACATGTTACTTGTAGACTGCAAAGTTAGACTGGTTGCATTGAGTTAAGTCATCAAGATTGAGTCAAGTTCTCAACTCATCAAGACTTGATTCAAGTCAGAATTTTGAAATCAAGTATTTAAGTTGAGTCACAATGTTTAAACTGAGTATTCAAATTGAATTAAAGTGTTGAAATCGAGTATTGACTTGAATTCTCGATTCAACTCGTCAAAACATGAAGCGAAGTACTACTAATATTTATCTGAGTGTCTGATAATGCAACAGAGTAATGCAATTGATTGAAGGAAATTCATGCTTGTTTATTTACTACTGCTAATCTGAGATCACTATTATCTCATCATTCTTCTTCTTCTTCTTCTTCTTCTTCTCATACTTCTTCTTGTACTTCTTCTTGTACTCATTCTCGTTCTCAATCATATCTGCATCGTCATTTCTCTTGCTAAATTTCATCTTCTTGTCATCGTCATTAATCTCAATAATATCATCAGATTTATCATTTGATGAATTTAGTGAATTAACTATCTTTCGATCAATCGCATTTTTTTCATTTGAAAATGCGCTCATGAATTTATTGAATTCTTGTATGACATCTGAATCATTCATCATCTTCAATTCATTCAATTCTTCGTGATGTAAAATGCGTTGCTGAATTAATTCAATAGTAGATATCATGTATCTTGACATGTTTTTTCCAAGTTCATCTTGTTGTACAATAGTCTAATGTATATGTTAGTCTTGTTTTTTACATCAAACACAGTACATACATCAATAGTAGAAGTAGTATTGAACGTCGTCTTCATGACTATCGCTTTGAACTTCGCTCGCTTCGCAGTTTTCTTCTTTCTTGTCTTTTTCATCAAATTCATCTTGAAGCATTGAGCTATTATACAATCAGCTTTTGAAACACATATGCATTACTTAAATGCATTATCATGCAGATTCTTTCTCACTCAATCATTCGTGATTGTATCTTGCATATTGTTCTTTATTTTCATCTGCTTTGCTTTGATAACTTTCTGATAAATGCTGATGCTTCTCAATTTGATGAGTTGTTTATAAAGAGTCACTTGATCTGCACTTTGTTTGATATAAAGAGTTTTCTGATTTTCATTTCATTTCATTGCATGATTTCTACTTGCAATTGACTGCAACTTAATTAATAGATTGAACATTTTGCGATTTTGATTAGTCTCAATGATAATGCATATAAATAATGCTTAACAATCTTCTTATTTGATAGTGATGTTGAAGTGCTTTTTCTAATAAACTTGATCACAATAGATGAGTGCAATGAATAGATGTGAAACGTAGAAAAAGTTAGAGTTAAAATAAATGTTGAGCGTAGATAAAGTTAAAATTAAAATAGATGTAAGATGAAATGTAGATAAAATTAAAGTTAGAACTGAATGTTAGAATTTATTCATTATCTTAAAGCTGCAATCAACACATTCATCATATTAGTGCTAATATCAAAACATTCATCATATTGATTCTACTATAAATACAGTCAACAATCATTATTTCTTGTTTACATATCATCTCTTGTTTACACATCATCTCTTGTTTACACATCATTTCTTGTTTACATTGTACTTCACTTTGCTTTCACTCAACTCAATAGTCTCAATTTTTCAAATCGTTGTCAGTTGATATACATCATGACTTGTTGCAAGCAAACAGATAATGCATTTAAATAATGCATTTCTTGTTGCGCATTGCTGACAGACTTGATTTAGAACGAAAGTTTAAAAATGCATCATGTGATGATTTAAGAATCTCAACTCATGATAATATGATATCAAATAATCAAATCACGAACAAATCAAGAGCAAACTTAAAAACTCTATCTGAAAGCAAGATCAATAAAGTTCAGAAGATAATATAAACAGATAATGCATTAAGTTATTAACAGCTAATTTATCGCGACAGTCAAAGAGAAAATAAAAGTCAGAAATCATTGCACTTCAAGAAATACATCATTATCAAAGAGATGCAAATTTGTTAATATTAAAGATTTCGTTCAAAAGAGTAGTTTGCAACATCATGCAAAATGAGACTGATACAAACAAGATGAGTCAGAAAATAAGTGATGCAAACTATAAAATTCAGACTTCAACATTGCTTGTTCTTCAAAAGATTATAGAAGCATTTCTATGTGAATTTCTTGTCAGTAAATGCATTATTCATTTGCATTATCATTGATGTTTTACAACACTTACTGATATAATGCTTTACATATGCAGATAGCAATCTTCTTGCTATTCATGTCAAGTGAGTAATTCTTCAGCAGAGAGATTTGATATTCATGAAGACTTTGATGCTTAATCTTAAGATTTAGTTAAGTCATGAATAGAAATAGCATTCATGATAACTTGATCAAATCAAGCTATCTAGCATAGCAATACACTTTATGAACTGCATTATCTCTTTGCATTATCTTGTAAGTGTATTATCATACTACATACATTGACAATGCAAAAGCAACTTCAAATGAAATGATATTGAACATTTAAACATTAATAGAATGTAAAACATTCTGTAAATCTGTCTTGAAAAAATCATCAGATTCATCAATCATGTTATCTTCATCTTCTTCTCAACAATAAATATTTCATGCTTCAATGATAATCTTCTCAGAATTCAAGTTCATGATACAATTATAATACTTAAGAAGCATTATCTGTTCAACTGATTCTGAAGTCATTTGTGATCAATTTCATCAACAAACTCTTTTTACAAGATTGAATGTTCATTCAATATTTACAAAGAATATTAAACATGAAAAAACATTCTTAATCATTTAAGTCAATCTTGAATAGTTCAAGATGTTGTCTTTTCAATACTTTCATGTTGAAAACTTCTCAACAATAGCATCAGTGCAAAAATATCAATCATCTTCACTAACAGATACAGAGTGATGTTGAGTTCTTTGAAGAAGAGTTCATATAATCATCACAACAGACTATAGCATTGTTAACAAATGATCAATTGCATTATCATATTGCATTATTTGATCAACATCACTAATCACTTGTGCTTTGACTTTTGCAGTTGTAGTTTTCTCTTTATAATGATGATGAAAATAGTTCTTGAACTTTTTTCTATACTTGTTGTAATAAAAATGAGAATCATTCTCATTTGCATCTCAATCTTGATACAAATTCAGCTTTTGAGTAGAATCTAAAATCATAGCGAGATTGTATATTAGTTCATCTTTGCTCTTCATCTTGAAATAGTACTTTGCAAGCTTGTTAAAAGCTAGTTCGCAAGCTCAAAGAATAAGTGCTTGTAAAGTACATGCATTATTGCGTACTATCATCTTAATAACATTGAGATGATTGAAAAGAGCATCAAACATTTGAAATTATAAATGTATGTCAACATTGATGATTCTAAATATAATTAAAGTTAGCTTGTAGAAAGAATTTAACATATTGTCAATAAGCAATACTAGTGATTATTTATTCTTCTTTAATCAAATAGCTTGAATCTTTGCATTTGTCAAGAATTTCTCAATTCATATATTAATCATGTTGCGCAGTTGATATGCATGTTGAAACATAAAATAAATAGAGTTTCAATGAATGCAAATGTCTTGTATTAATTTTTGAAATCTTGTGACTTGAAGCTTTAAAAAGCGAAGCTTTCATTGAGAAAAACTGTTGATGACAATAGTAAGAGCGCGAATCTGTTTCACTGATTAGTAAATGCATTATCTTTTTGCATTATCAATTTGATAAATATCTTCTTGACAATAATGCAAAGATCATTGCTTGTGATTACATTCTTGACTTGATCATTGTCTAATGACATAGCAAAATTGTCATTCAAAGTCTTTGATTCAATAGCTTTGATAAACTTTTAAGTCATTAAATTGATGACATGAGTTATACAAGAAATTGAGTTTTGTGCTTTATTTCATGAAATGTCACGTTGATTGAGCGCTCTTTCAAGCTTCTTCTTTAAAGTGTCATTGTTGCTTGCATTATTAATAACAACATCAAAAAGCTTGTTCTTGATGTTATATGTAGTCAAAATCTTGAACAGCTTTTGCATTAAATGATGATCAATATGCTCAACTTTAAAAGATGTAAATTCAATGAAATGTTCACGATATTGAAATGCAGCATTCATTCAATATATCAAGACTTTCAGATAAGCGACTTTTTAAGAACTAGATCATGCATTCAATGTAATAGAAACACGTCGTAACTCTTTTAAATCTTGCTTTATCTTTGCATGAATCTCATCATATTTCAAGAAAATCATGTTTGACAATTTAATGCAATGCATGAAAGTAATTTTTGAACGAAGCATTTGTAGTAACTGTCAAAAATGCTCATTTTCAATAATTCAAAAAGACAAATTCAGTGCAATGAAGATCTGACACAATATTTTTTTTCAATTCTGTTGATTGAATTGAGATGATAAGTCGATATGACTTTTCTTCTATAAATATGTTAACTTTGCATTATTTATTTGCATTATCATATTGAACTTACATGATTGAAATTTATCTTGAGCTGTGAAAGAGAGTTGAATCATTTTCATTTCATGCAAGCATTTGTTTTAAGATGCTTGATCATATTGATTGTACTAAATTCATCAATAGCTGTAGAATGATCTAGAATTTTAAGACAATTCTTGCATGAAATCTTAGAATATTCTTTCAATGTCAAGATCATTTGAATAAACTGATTTCAGATGTTGAATTATTTATTTACTTCAATCTTCTTAGCTCAAAGTGAATTATCTATCTTTCTTTGAGTCTTGTTGATGACACTTTCGTCAACAGATATCTGTAATCATCATTGTTGAAATTGAGCATTGATATCAGAACTTCACTCAACGTACTAATTATTCTCTCTTAATATTAGAAGAGAAATATCATGATGAATTTTATTCATCGCTTCTTGAAGAGTTCATTTCTTTTCAACGAAAATCTGATTGATGTTTCATGAATCTTGACTTGTGAAGTCATTAGAATGAAGACTACTGAAAGTAAATGAATGAATGATCAAGAAATTAAATTCTTTCTTGATCAAAAATCTTGATAATTCATGTCTTATCAGAATCAAACATCTTGCAATGTATTTTATTGATAATGCAACAAGATAATGCAAACAATGAGAAGATGATAATGAAGAAACTAGAAATAGTTTCTTTTGTTGCACGTAAGTCTTTCAAATATAATAACGTAATAGATTCAAAAATAGTAAATCTTGGCATTTGACATCATTTTCGATTGCTTGACGAGTCGAGTCGAGAACTCGAATTCTGACTCGGCTCGAGGTCGATATCAAGTCGGGTCATGAGATTGGTATCGAGTATTCGAGCCGAGTCACGACATTGGTATTGAGTACTCGGGCGGGTCAGAAAGTAGGTATGAAAACTCGGCCCGACGGTCAGTCTATGCGAAGTCATTCAGAGGGTTTCTAACTCAAAGGGGCTTAGAGAAAGAGGTTAACTCGAAGGGGCTTAGTCGCGGAAACACGTCTGAGGTTCTGAGGCAACTCAGATGTGCTGCACTGAGCTTGCGAAGTAAGCAGAGCTAACCCGAAGGGGCTTAGCCACGCACGTCTGAGGTCCTGAGGCAAGTCTAAAGGGACATGGGGGGATGAGTCTGCTAATTGCAGGGTACACACCCTCAATATTACTTCGTACACTGCCAAGCTTCTCCGGTCGCCAGTCCTCGGGGTAAAGGGCACTTGATTAGAATCTAGATATCCCGGGTGTTGCGGCGGCATGGTGGTGGTGAATAAATTGGTCCACTTCTTTTTGAGAAACACTTTCGTCTTCCTTGCCGTCTGCGATCATACTTAATTGTTTCTGAACAACTCTGCGCAACATGACGAAGAATTATACGGCGGCTGCGCAAGAAAAGCCGTCAGAAATTCTTAGAAATTCTCCTGATATCTTCGCGTCGCCGCCTTCGGACCATAAAGCGGCATACAATTCCGAATTTGCTACTGTAAATGGAGATTTCTCTCATATTGATTCGAAGAAAGTGCTTAGAAAGATGGATCTACACCTGATTCCCATGCTTGCATTGCTTTATTTGCTGGCATTCTTGGACAGAGGCAATATAGGAAACGCCAGAATCGAGGGTCTTGACAAAGATCTAAAGCTTACTGGAAGCCAGTACAATTGGACATGTAGGCAATTAAGAGCCTGAAATCATCAGGTAGATGAGGTGGCTTACCCCCGGCAGTGACTGTATTCTTCTTCACCTATTGCGTTTTTGAAGTGCCGTCCAATCTCTTACTCAAAAAATTGAGGCCTTCGATATGGCTACCTACCATTATGGTTGCCTGGGGTAAAACTTCCCAGTGTTTCGCTATCACTGAGCCCCAATTAACGTGACCAGGAATCGTCATGACACTTATGGGCATAGTGCAGAACTTCAAGGGCCTTCTCGCCGCTCGTCTCTTCCTTGGTGTTGCTGAGGCGGGTTTATACCCCGGGGTTGCTTACTACATCACAATGTGGTATATTCGCACCGAAGCGCAATTTCGACAAGCCATGTTCTTCAGTGCAGCGAGTGTCGCTGGAGCCTTCTCCGGCCTTCTGGCTTACGCCATAGCTGTGAAAACGCTTCGTTTCTTCCTTATTTTGAAATGCTAATGATATCGCAGAAAATGGACGGCGTCGGCGGTTACGCAGGGTGGCGGTGGATATTCATACTGGAAGGTATCCTTACTGTCATGGTTGCCTGCATAGCCTTCTTCACGATTTACGACTTCCCCGAATCCGCTAAGTTTCTTACTCAAGAAGAGCGTGCATGGGTCGTCTATCGTTTAAAGTACCAAGGGTCAACAAAGTCGGGCCAATTGGTTGCTGAGGAGGACCAATTCGATTGGAAGTATGTCAAGGACGCCTTCACCGACTGGCAAATCTACCTCAGCCTTTTTAGTGAGTACAACTGAAGATGACCAACTGCCTTCAGTACTAATGTGATTATAGTGTATTGGGTACAGTGCAAAATGATATCCAAAATTCCGTAGCACGTGCTAATGGAATGTTTATTTTGTAGGGTATTGTGTGCCCGCTTTATGGGTTCGTCCTTTCTTATCCGCTTGCCAATGGATGAATTGACAGTGAATAGTATATCCTTATTCCTACCAACTATCATCAAAGAGCTAGGCTATACTGCCTCCACCGCTCAGCTCCTTACTATTCCCATCTATATCACGGCTGCTGCGTTAGCAGTAGCGGTGGCCTGGTTTTCTGATCGCCAAGGCGAGCGTTCTCCATTTATCCTTGTATGCATGAGTGCCATCGGGATCGGTTTCGTGATTTGCATCGCTGCTTCGGGAAGAGGCCTGCCAGGGTTGGTCTATGCAGGTGTCTTTATCGCCGTTTGTGGCATTTATCCCGCATTCCCGGGAAATGTCACCTGGTTGTCGAACAATCTGGCCGGCAGCTACAAACGGTCTGCTGGCATGGCAATACAAATTGGCGTTGGGAACCTTGGGGGAGGCAAGTTTCGTTCCCGTCGAGTTATAGACAGCGTCTGTGCTAAATGGGAACCTAGCAATGGCGTCGAATTTCTATCGGAAGAATGACTCCCCTAAATACCTCCTTGGTCACGGACTGGAACTCGCGTTCGTGGTAGTTGGTATGGTCGCAGTGCTGGGCATGAGGTTCAATTACAAGCGTATCAACAAGAAGAGAGACGCGCTGCCTCTTGAGCATCAGGCAGACGTCGATATGAGTCGCCTAGGCGACAGAGCACCGACTTTTAGATACGTACTATAAACCCAGGTAGATAACTGGCCGTCTGAGTAGGCTATCCATAAGAGAACCAAAGCAGAGGAGATCAAACCATTCTGCTCCGGTTTTGCCTGAGCCGTGCCCTTGTACAAACTACCAACAAGGGATGACTGCGAAGTAAGTTGGAATAGAGTGATATTGATGCATCATGAAATCCAAGATCTGAGCGAATTCATGGGCTGTAGTTTGACTGGAAGAGTAAGAAATGTGAGCCGAATAACTCAATTCGCAGAAGTCAGAGATATATTTTATGACTCAGCCATTCACCCTGCCATCGTTGATTCGTGCTCATTCCAAAGCATCTTCTGGCTTAAGAATCGAGCTAAGGAACATATAGACCTGATCAACGTTACCCTTATCATTTCAAAGTTGAAGTGTAACTTACTTTGATCTGATATTTAGTATGACCATCGATTGATGCTCCCATTTTCTCTTTTACCTTTTTGACCAAGCTGACGATTTACAGTGTCAAAGAACGCAAAAAGCTAGTATGGTGGACTATAATTCATATCGGCAAATATATCCAAGTGAATAAATACAATCGTCTTCTATTGGAATAGTATAATCTGATTCGACCTCAAAGCCTGCGCTGAGATGCCCTGTTTCATGGACTGGGTCGAATTGTGACCAGGAATGGTACTTTATTGAGAAACTTGTAGTATTTGATTCGATTGAACGGCGACAAGAAGGATCGAGCAAAGGAACACATGGAACGATTCAAACTTGGCTTTCCATGCTATCTACCCAAGAAGCCACGTATTTTGACTACCGATCTGGCGTGTCTGGCTACCGGCTATTGTTTACAGACTTTCTACATCTCCTGGTGATTACTTTTCGTTGTTTAGGATCAACTAGTACGCATAAAAATACTTATGATAGAGCGTATCGTTGAGCCCTGGAAGCCCACATTTGAAGGACTCGGTGGTGCTTCTCAATCCATACGCCCATTTTTCTAGGTAGGTGATACGGTGCAAAATCGGGAATCGAAATGGACAGAGCTATTATTGATAGCCGGCTCGCGGTATGGAGAATGAACGGTTTGTCTGTTTTCGGTGCAAAGATTGGGGGATGGTCAGCCTGTTCACCATGTTTAGGCAGGGGAAATATGGGGATGGCGGCTCTCTTTGTTAAGTACATACTCATCGACACGTGTATCAGTGGAACAGGTTCCATCCTGAGAAGGGATACGTCGTCCAGTGAGCGCCATTATCCACCCTCCAGGATCGATACTTCTTGAGAGAATGACCAAGTCCATAATGACCTCCAAGTTATAAGCGTTACCACATGGTCCATCCGCTGGGCTTGTAGTCCATTGTGTAGCAAAGAAAGTGCAAATAAACTAGCTACTGGAAACAACAGCGTTCAAGCTGTTGCCCCTTCGTAGGCAACAGAGGCTCAGTAGACCATGAACACGATCCAGAGCTCCATGTCAACTTTGTGCGTTTTCCGTATGTATCGCTACGCGCTAGGAAGAACGAGTCGCGACCCATGAAGAAGTGAGTTTATGAATAAAAGATAGAACATCAGACTACTATGGGATTATAAGAGCGGGCAAGCAGCGGGATCAGTGATCAAGACTAGTCGGGTTCCTGATGCAAGCCTTGGCCACACAAGACTTTATCAGCGGGTCCGAACGGACGATATTTGGGCGTCATGACGGAGCTTAAGTTTTCATGGGTTTATCAAGCGGCCAAAGAAGATAATTGACAACCGTCCAATCGCTGCTGCCAAGGGGAGCTGTCATACTCTTGCGACGGCAGATGATCTATAATATTAGTCACTACTACATTGCTGTTGTGGTCGTGGGCGGATCACGAACCTCTCAGCCTCTCATTAGTCTTTCACTCTGTCCAGAGGTATTGCATCCCTCTTAATATTAGCTGCGGCGATCAATGCAGGCAGACTGAGGCTTCTCTGCAGACGTGACGGGTAGCCTGCCTGGGCGATAAAACCGAGTATTAGTTATGAGGCCGAGGAAGGCTTCATATATAGAGCGAACTTATTCCGGGGGATATCCCTCTATTGACACAGAATCTAGCAGTTAGTGAAAAGTTAGAATAGCTTGGGAGAGATCAACGGCCTCCCTCTGAGCTACTTTCACATCACTTCAACATGCGCTACTTCATTTCGTCGCCATCGTGGTTGTCCCCCAAAAAGCTTGCAAAATCTAGTGGTCATGGTCGTAAATGGTTGTTGACGTCTCGGTCTACTCACTATAGCATACGCTTCTCTAATTGTTTTGTCGGAAAGTTCATGCTCAGAAAATTCTTGGCAACTTTGAACCCTTCTTTACCACAACCAGAGGACGCTAAAGGTCGGACTGTATATTTGCGGTTAACAAAGACAAACATTCTCAATCCTCACAGCAGCGCTTGGGCCTCATTGGGCTCTACCCCGAGAATATCTCGAAGGTAGGCAATCCTAGGAGCAATAACGCTATATCAGCGGTCACCGGCTTCAGTACTTGAATGGTGAGAACGTACTTAGCTTCGGAAAAGAGCTTCTGCTTGATTTCTTCGAATCGGCGAACGGAGTCTTTCCATGCAGCTGAACGATTCTCAGGTTGGATGGATTTTATGCGCATCTTGAATGTGCCGCTGACAGGACGATGGTCAGAGACCCTTGTTTCGTGCCTTCGGTATTGAATCTGCTTGATCTTACTGGCACCACGATACAGTATTCGATCGCACCAGGCCGGTGCCCTATGTTTCTCGCTGGTGTCATACTTATCGGAGCCGACATCGTATTTGTACGTTGGTGCAAAAGTTATCATAGACTCCGTAAACGCTCTTAATCGGAAGCCTGGATTCCTCCTTCGCGATACCAGCAGCTGGTCTCTCTCAAGTAGCTTTTCGAAGTTGTTGTTGCTGATTGCTTTGATGACCGTATCACGGCCCATGGTATCGATTCGGTAGTTTAAGTCCCCTTTCAGTACGCATATTTCGTGGTCCAGGATCATTGACCCGTCACCACCTCCAATGTACGTATCACAACGAGTAACAGGGTGACATTCGCCAGGGAGCATTGTTGATTCGAGGATAGCTGCGGCATCGTTGTTGCGGTTCAGTGTCTGCGACTGCCCAGCCGCCAAATGGCAATTAACTAAGCATAGCGAAGTATCGTCATAGATAAAACGTAGTATGAGGGCACCCTTATTCTCGCGGATTAATGCCAGCAATAAAGTCCTGAAGCTGCGTACTAACCTTATTGCCATGCAAGCCGCCCATCCCACGTTTGACCTCTGCACTATCGAGCCTGCGGATACGGTTGTGCTGAGAAGCCTTAACGAATACGCAGCTGAAGAGTCCAACCATGCTTGCTGTGTGGAGTATATAATATGGTTCATTGGACGGCATGTTATCCTCAATACATCTCACGAGAAAGTCGCGCCATTCTCGGTATTGGCGGCTCATGTGTTCGTGCTCTGAGGGGTCTTTCTTTTTATTGCCTTTGAAAAGGCTCTCTATTGATTGTCAGCTAGATTTCAAGCGATTGACATGGAAAACGGACTGGCTGTGAGTCTCTTGTCTTCCAAATCGACAAGTTCCTGAAAACTAAATACTAGCAGATCTGGTGGCTCATGGGTTTGCAGGACTTCGTGAAAGAAACTGCTGTCCTTTTCTTCATGGCGAACGTTCGCAGGGGTCGCTGCTCCTACATTCCATGTCACTACAACAACCTTAACCTCCCTGAAGCTACAGTAGTCAATGTCATGGTTCTGTACGTCGTTCTCTGGAAGCACGTTAGCAAGCTTTTTGAATGCTGCAAATTATTCGGGTGCTCATACCAAGCCAATCGTCCTCCAGCAATCCATCCCACAATCGAATCGCATTATCTTGACCAATTGAAGCAACACGCATAAGACCAGATCTCCACACGCTACTTCTATCAACCAGAATGTTTGCGACGGGATTGTCATGGGCGAACCAATCCTTCTTCGTTGTCCACGGCTGCGTCCGTGTGTCATACACGTATATCATTCCGGTGTTGTAACCAGCCCATAGATAGGAGCCAGCTCCGGTCAGCGAGCTGATCTTGTAGACGCTAACGTTAATGACACCGAGGCAGGAGTAGTCTACTGTTGAGTAGATAGTGACTTTGCCATCAGCGTGACCAAAGTAAACACGATCCAATTGTCCACTAATAGTGGCGCCAGAGGTGACTTCGCCTAATCCTGACTGTCCAAGCGGGTGATCCAAGATCGTAAAAGTTTCATTCACCTGTGGATTTGGACGGAAGATTCTGATGTCTTTGCCAGTTGCAATCCAAAGACTGTTCTTGATAGTCAGTGAGAAAGAATGCCCCTTAGGCACTCTGTAAGATGATGGCATGCTTCGGAGGTTTGGTAAGCCATCCTCGTCTGGCGGCCATACGTAAAGTTTTCCGTCCTCATCCAACGTCCACATTGAATTTTGATGTCGGTATATCTTGATAATCTCACGTCGACCATGTGCGCTGGATTTCCTACGCACTACACTTTGAGTAGTAATATCTACCTCTTCTAAGTCTCCATAATTGTTGCCAAGCCAAAGACGCAAGCCTTCTTCGTCGGCCGTAGCTCCAGGCTTGAATGCCATTGCCGTGACTCGTGTTTCCTTTTCATGATGACCAACGCTCATGACCAATTCTCCAGACATCAAATCCCACGCTCTTGTCAAGTATCCAGTTGTGCAGACGTATGTTCCACATAGATCAAGGAGTCTAGTGTCGTAATGTGTCTCAATTTCCCAAGCTCCCGTTTTAGGGAATGGTGGTCGCCTATTGCTACTCGAGGCATCTGGAAAATCCGCCACATTGACAGCAGAGCTTCCTGCTTCGTATGCACGCGGCTCCGGTTTTCTGACATCAATTTTGTGTCTTGTCGTCGGTGGAGGACGTGTCGATTCTACTACCGCATTGCTCCCGGCCTTTAGCGAAGTGGAAGGGCTGAAGATTGCACTTCTTCTTGGAGGAGGCGGAAACTCTGGTGTGAGTTTAGTCTGATCTTTTGGGGCGTTTGGAGCCAGTGTTTTCGATGTAGGGGTCCGTGTTGCCGCAAGATCTTTATCTTCTTTTCTGTCTTCCATCGACGTAGTAGCCATCGGTACCACCGACCGTTGTGCCACCCTCTCGATATTTCGGCGTGGAGGAAGTCCAGGTCGGACTTCTAGGTAATTGCTCGGCGGTAAGGCTGTTGGAGGAGAGCCGTTTGCGCCAGAACCAAGAGCTTTGCTTGTCCGAGCTGAGACGCTGCTTTTGTCGCATAGTTTAGATTGCATAGCGTAGTGTTTGGAAGACTCTTGGAAGTAACTTTGTTTTTCGCCTTTCACCGTAACCTTTTGTGGCTGCTTGCTTTGCGGTTCTCTATCCTTAGATGGTACACGTCCAGGGCTTTCGTCACTGCTTGGAGGGGTGTTGAAAGGAGACAATCTGTCATCGACAAGAACGGCTTCAAGCTCGAGATTTGAGCTTCGAACGCCTGGTAATGGCTTAATTGGGATCTTCGGTTTCTCTGCACGATTAACAGGCGGTGGAGTGGTCTTCGCGAGAGTGTCACGAGGAGCTTGAACAAGATTCTGCTTCGAAGGCAAGTTTTCCAAGTCATTTATGATGCCGGTCTCTGAGTGTTTCCCCAACCGTTCAAAGGGTGGGTGGCTTGATGGTAGTGGTGAGTGACCAGATGTTGCATTGTAAGATCGTGGGCGTGCTGGCGCCGTATTGCTCGGAAATGCAGGCTGTGGAGCCAAATGCATCTTGGGAAGGATGAGAGATTTTGGAGGAGATCTAGGAGGATCGACTGTCACTGTGGGAAGAGATCTGGACGGAGAGAGTGAGACCATAGATGTGGGCCGCTGGCGCAAAGGAGAAGGGGATAGTTGACTACGCGATACAGGTGTACTGGGTGTCCTCGGTGTTCTAAACTTTGGTTGCGGATCTGGAACATTTGAAGCTTCTAACGAAGGCCATGGTGATGGTCTCCGTGGGATATCCAAAGAGGCTCGATCAGTCGTCTGCGTTTCTTCTAAAGGCTGGCCGTAATGTGAACATGACCTCGGCATCGTCAAAGACGAAGTCGGGCGTGCAACTGGCCTGTTATTTCCCATTCCCTCGAAGTGCGATCTCAGCGACGAGACAGGTCTCTGAGAAGTGCAACAGTCAGAACTCTAATTCTGCATTGAATTGGCAAGAAGCTCACTATCGACGTTCCGTCCGTGCTATTCTCGCTAGCATCCACCATCTTGATAAGGGTCTGGTAGGCTAAGACTGTAGCGATGGTAGATTGAAATGTTCAGGTGGTCGACTTAGGTCTTGAGCTCTGATTGGTCTCGAAACAATATAATATTCATGATTGTGGGATCGAACAACGAAACGAGACATTCGAGCAGGTGTTCGTACCGGAGAAACATTGGCAACTCTCGACGGAAGGTAAACTGTGAAATGAAAGACACAGATCAATTGCCGGCTCTTGTGAATCAAGCAGATGTTGATGAACGTGCAGGGTGCCCTTGACGAACGAGATTCACGGCACCTGCCAGCAGGGATGACTGTGAACTTGATCCCATCAGCCAGCGAAGATCATAGTATGATAGTAGTGGCCGAGTATGTGCCGTCTGGCTCGAAGTCTGATCAATATTTAAAGTATTCTGATTAACGTTCCATACTAAGTAAAATACATGAAACGCTAGCGTATTGCATCGCAGAACACCTAAAAAATGCCTTATCTTATCTTAGTCTTATCATTAGCCTATCTTTAGAGATACTCGTAACGCGCTAGTCACTCCCTACTCACCTTTCAAGCACATTTCCCTTTCTAAAGTCTTGCCCTCACTCACCTCGATAAACCTAGTCCCGCGCTACGATGATTTCTACCATGTATGACGACCGACATTGCGCGAAGGTGATTGATTAGTATCTTCGCAATGGTAATACAATGTCGCGAGCTCGCTCAAGACGATGCCTCTTACCCACACGACGAACATTGAGCCCGGAAAACACCCTTGGGAAGCCAATCCTCTCTCCCTAACAACATCGCCCTCAATGGACAGCCTTCCAAGCGTCAAGAGTTCGTACTTTAATCCGGAGTGATGGCTTCCTCAACCCCATCCCCCCCACCCCCACCAGCGATTAAGAAATCGTCCCAATACCCCTCTCCCCTCATCATCCCACCCCTCACCACACACGCGCAGACCTTCATAATTCTCCACGGCCGCGGCTCCTTTGGCGGCTCCTTCGGCCCCGCGCTCCTCGCCCATCCTATTCCAGAATATGGCACCCTTCGCCTTGTCTTCTCCGCCGCGAAATTCATCTTCCCCACCGTCTCGAAGCGCCGCGCCGCTTGCTTTAATCGCTCACCCATCACTCAGTGGTCCGACAATTGGTACCTCGATGGGACGCCGTTGAAGAGGGAGGAATTGCAGATTGAGGGACTGAGGGAGACGAGTGCGTATATTCATGAGTTGATGAGGGATGCGATTGAGGAGGTTGAAGCGGGGAATGTGGTGCTCGGGGGGTTGAGTCAGGGGTGTGCGGCTGCGTTCGTTGCGCTGTTGACGTGTGATAGGGAGGGGATGTTTGGGACGTTTGGGATGTGTGAATGATTGCCGTTTGGGAGGGGGATTGAGGAGGTTGTGACGGCCAGGGAGGCCATGAATTGTGGGCTTGAGGATGAGCATGATCCTTTTGCTGGGAGTTGTGATGAAGGTAGGTCCAGAGGAAGTTGACGCTGCTGTCGTGTATGCTGACTCAAGCTGAATAGATGATTCACCACTTCCGCTGAATATACAAGCTCTTGAATATCTTCGTGAGAAGCTCGATCTTCCTTCTGCGAATTGATTTCCATCTTGTCTCAGAATTCCGATACTCATTGGCCATGGCGATCTCGATGAGAAGGTCGGTGTCAAGCTTGGGCTTCAGGCAGCGAGCTGTTTATCTGCGCTTGGCGTGAATCCGATGTATAAGAAGTACGAGAACTTGGGGCATTGGTACTCTGGCGACATGCTAGCCGACATTGTGACTTTTCTAAGAAAACATAGTACTACCATAGAAGAAGTGTAGATCAATGAGAATTCATGCCTGTGGCTCTGAATCTCTATCTCATCAGCACGGCAGCCTTTCACTGCTATCGCTTCCCACGTGAATCTTCAAGCCCAAGACTGATTTCGCACATAAAGAATCAGTGATCACAAGATCATTTCATAATGCTTCGACCACTGAATCTATTCGCAAATAACGATAGAATATCTCAAGAGAGCAGACCGTGTGACTCAACGGTAAGGCGCTTGAAGACCCTCAGCAAGGCGCTGTAACACAATGTCGGAATAGACAACTCGACTTCATTGAGAATGTGAATGATTGAATCTAATTTCTGGTGTTTTAAGCACCTTTGAGGTACTTGAAGTTGAGACATCTCTGATATGAGCTTGCTTCTTGAATCGAATGAACTGAACTGGTATGATTAACACTTATGGCATCTTGTGGGAGATTCGCTGACCATACTTACTTTCAGGGTAGGCGTGAAAGTTTGGTGATACTTCGCAGCGCAGAGCGTTATCAGAAAGAAGCACAGAGAATGTGTATGATGCAGTGCTCATTATATATTGCATCGACTGTTTAGCCAACGACACTATAAAAATCATCACAGCACGAACCTCATCAAATCGAATCGCTAGAATTCGCCTTATTGATCAATACAGAAAGGATTCAACCAACTTTGAGCTCAACACCTTGCTCTAGAAGCATCGAAAACAATTGAGATATTCCTCAAGGCCCTGTGCAAGCGTCGAAGAAGATTCGTGTTCAACGTAGCTGTAAACCATGTCTTGATTCGACGAATCTGACTCTTCTCTCTGAACTGACCAAGAGTTCTTTACTTGTGCAAATAAGAATGAGATGCCTGGCTTTTGAGTCTATTGCGCTCGGTAGTTGGCACAGTCATCGTCCGAATCCACGAGTTCAAAGGAAACGGCGGAAGGAAAGACTTTTGCTTGGCGAAGCTCAGTGAGCAAAGCCGTCGTGAATTCATAGTCTCGCTTTTCATGCAATTGCTGTGGCAAAATCAGCTCAACAACTCTTCAATGTTCAAGCGTTTCAAACCTTCGCGAGATTGCTTATGGATTCGCCCATGTCGCTGTCGACAATAGCACATGCTCTAGCATTCTCGCTGGGGATTTTCCATCGTACACCTAAGCCGCTGAGATAACTATTCTCATCGTTGTCACGGTCGAAAGCACGAAAGTCGGCAGCATTCTTCTCCTTGATTGCAATGACCAACGCTTCTAGATTCTTGTAGCTGATCTGATGAAGAAGAGCTAAACTAGATAAGAGGTTCTTGTTTCAGTCAATGCTTGTGACGCAGATGTTTTGCTGAAAGCGTTCGACTAGAACAGCAAGTTGACTCAGCACATAATAATTCTCTCCTGTCTTGCGGAGAGAGTATGAAAACAGCGAAATGACGAGCGAAGAGCCTCGCTCGAATGAGCCATACGAGCCGAGACAGTTCAATGTGTCAATGAGTTTCGCGAGCGTATTTTCTTACGGTAATATCAGCATCTCCATCACAGAAAGCAGCATAAGGCTACTCACCTCTTCTATCGGTTCACAAGTGTTCATTGGGAGTGTGTATTGTTCATACCACTGGTAGGGAGCCGAGCGAGTATCCAGCCACTCTCTGAGCAGGCTCGTAATGGCAGTCGTGTGGTACCCCAGTGCTGCCCTTGTTCTTTCTCTCGAGCACACGTGAAGAAACAAGAAGCAAAAATGGTCGTAAAGGCTCCCCGCGATCTGCTCTGCACTCACGGGCAAATTTGGGCTTGGTGGAGGTCATGTCACCGTCTCCCCCAATTCATGTCGGTCTAAACAGACAAGTCATTGAGTACCCAAGGGTCCACAACCAGTCTAAAGGGCAAATGTTGCTCTGCAACGTTACGGCCTTGGGAAGACTATCCAACCCTACGGCAATGCGCATTCGACGAAGTCTACGATACCCTTCATCCGCCCTATAATAAAAGCTCTCGATTATTGAGCCCCCTGCTACACATTGAAGAGCTGGGTCGTACAATACGGGTGGCCAGGGTGGCAGGAACTGGAGGGTTGTTGTGGGCGAGAAGAGAGTTTGCGGCGTTTGTCACAAGAGGTTGGGCAATGCGTCGTTGCTGTGTTGCCTGATAATGCCGTCGTGCATTATCATGTCTGGGAAGGAGTCGGGGTGGGGGTGCGTATGCCGCAAAGGAAGTTGCTGGGTCTTGGGGGAGGAACTCGTAGGGGTGTTGTAGGCGCGAAGTTCTCTGGGCGGGAAGATGGTTGAGGACTACGGGATAGTCGTGTGGGTCGTGAGACTGAAGATTTGAAGCTTGGAGGTATGCAGCGTACAGCATACTTCGTATACCGGGGTGATAAGGCTTCCATGACTGAGATGTCTAGATTATTGCTGCTGCTCTTTGTTGAGACCGGGGAGGAGTCGGGGCCGATAGGGATGAACGCGCTGAAGGGGGCGTTGAATGAGGAGGTGTAGGATAGATGCAGGGTTGATGGTGACGACGGCATCTTGAGGTTCGTCGAGCGTCATTGAGGTTCGTCGAGCGTCATTGAGGTTCGTCGTGTTCATGATGAGGGTGAAGTTTGTGAATGATGATGCAAAATTTGGGATTGAGTCGATGATAGGGTAACTTCTGAGTTGTGACTTCATTCGAATGCCGGTAGAATAATGTTGTGAGGTTTCAGCCACTCTCATCGATTGATTGTGAATTATTCACTTCAGAACCACGAAGCAGCAACAGCTAGTGCTCAGTCTCTATTCTTTCACGCCATTCGTCGTTGTACGGGAATCCTACTGTAAAGATGTATTTAGAACGTGTTCAGCATGCCGGACTTTACGTTCAATGAGCTCTCATACCGTAGCTTGCGCAATACGCCCTGCTAACAACCAAAGGGGCTCGGGCTAAACTCATAGGTAGCAGCACTGCGTGCCAACAAACCTGGCTCGCCAATAGCGCGTTACTCCTTCCACTCGTCTCTGCCAAACTTAATGATATCAGCCTGTTCCACAACCCAATATTTCGACGACGCTTTTCCCTCTTCGACCATACGAGCAGCTGCTACAGCTGCTCTACCAATGATGGTTTGATCTGCACCTGCACGTTACGATTTAGTACCCAGGATCTCAAAACATTCAAGTATTGATCAGGTTGGTCATACCAGCCTTGTCCTGGACGCCCTGTCCCAGCTTGTTTAGGTTTGCGAAGATGTTCTCCAAGAACGCATTTTTTGGCTTCTCCCTTCCGAGGATCATACCCGGCCTCAGGATAATAGCATGCTCGAAATCGAGCTCCTTAATGGTATCCTCCACGCCAACCTTCATCTTCGAGTAGGGTACGTAGATAGAGAGAAAACCTCTGGTCCCTCCACTGGAGATGAACACGTACGTCTTCACTCCCGCCTCCTTGGCTGCTTTGGCGTTCTCTATGCACAAGTCATGGTCGATCTTCCACTGATTCTGGATTCCGCCGGCTGTCGCTTTTGTGGTGCCGACTGCGTTGAAGACCACTGATGGCTTGGGAGACAGGGAGGATATCATGCCGCCCCATTTTGAGATGTCGCCTTCCTCGAGGGCTTGGAGCTTGGGGGACTGAGCATTTGGGAGTCTCCTTGAGACAGTCTTGACGGATGAGAATGCGTCTATGGCGAGGAGTGTAGCGAGGATCTGGGAGCCCACTGCTCCTGTACAGCCGAACACCGCTGCCGTCGTCATGGTGAAAGATCCCTATCTGTTGACACTGTCTATCTCAAACGGGACGCCTACCAGCAAGAAGAGAAGTGAGACGATGGAAATGTGAGGAAGTGGCTTTTGAGACAAACGAGGACATATCGTTGATTGCGAAACCTGTGTCGTTTTTTTTGAA
>JAABUW010000533.1_pt1 | contig 74419 bp, 57 predicted proteins | sample 5560081 | NCBI WGS metagenome assembly JAABUW01 (sample SAMN10711882, study PRJNA513363) | rock metagenome | isolation source: Antarctica rocks | place: Antarctica: Victoria Land, Knobhead sud | reverse complement strand
AATTTAAATTAAATATAAAGTTATATATAAAAATAATAATAAGATATATATAATTATAAAAAGAGTAAAAATAATAATAATAATAAACCTTTTTCTTTCGTTATTTTAGGGAAAAGAATTATTAAATATTTAATCTCTTTTTTTTATCTTTTTTTTAAAAAAAAAGAATTCTTTATTTTATTTTATAATATAAATAATTATATATAAAAATAATAATAATAATAATATATATATATATAAATAATTATATATAAGATAATTTTATAAAGAGAATAAAAAATTTATTATTATTATTTCCTTTTTATTTTAAAATAAAGAATTTTTAATTTTTTTAATTTCTCTCCTTTTTTAATTTCTTTTTTTATTTAATAAAAAGAAATTATTTATTTTATTTTATAATATATAAATTTATAAAGCGAATTAATTATTTATATAAATTAAAATAAATAAGATATAATTATAAAAGATTAAAAATATTTTATAATAATAAAAACTTATAATTAATAATTAATAATAAAAAGAATAAATTATTAATAAATAAAAGCTTTTAATTTAAAAGATTCCTTTAATAATTAATTATTAATAATATAATTAAATAATAATTAATTATATATTTAAGAATAATAAAAATTTAAGAATATTAATTTATTATATTATAATAAAAGGAATTCTAAAAATTATATATATTTAAAAGATTAATAAAATTTAAAATAAGATTATATTATATTTATATTATTATTAGATAAATTTTATTAAAAATCTTAATTTTAATATTTATAACGTATATTTAATTTAAATATTATAATATATTATATAATTAAATAATTATCTTAGAATATTATTAGAATTATTTTTTATATAAATAATAAAGTAATAAAGACTTTTTAATTATTATTTAGATAAATTATAATATTAGGTCTATAAATTCCCTAGTTAATAATAAACGATAATAACTAATTAAAATCATAGTATAGGTTGAGTATATACGTATTATAGTTATAATATAGGTTGAGTATATACGTAGTATTGAACTTAGGGTAGTATTACCTAGTTTATATTAAGAAAAATATTATTTAATATATACTAGGCTTACGCCTAGTAATAGTAGATAATAAATAAAGTACCTTAATATATAATATACCTTAATATAAACTAAAAATATATTATAATATATACTACGTATAAATAATATTAAATAAAAAGATTATATTTAATATTAAAGTTACTTATTAGAGCGTTAGTAGTATATATATTAAATATATATTAAATTTACCCTTATAGTATTAAAAGTACCGCGGGCGTAGTAGGCCCGGAGTTTTTTATCGAATTATTATAATATAACTTTACTTATTTTAACCTAGCCTAGCCTAATTTATTTTAAATCTAATTTAAATTTAAACTAGTTTCCCTATTTCTATCTTAATATAATCGGGATAGGAAATAAATAAATACTCCGTATATTAGTTTTTATTTAGATAGTAACTGACTTTACCCTAGTTTTCGTCCTTTATCTTTTATCTTAACCTACTCTTATATTATAATTAGGCTATAGTTTAATAAACCTAGTCGTTAATTCAATAAATATCTAGATATTAATCTCGTTTTTTAATATTATAAAAGATTAATTATCTAGCTAGTACTCTTTAATATTAAAATAATTATTATAAGAGATTAACTCTTTAACCCCGAAGACCGTATATAATAGTTCCTCGCCGAAGTTTAGAATAACTTTATTAATTTCCTAAATACCTTCGACTACCTATATATTTAGGTCGAGAGTAATTCTTTATTCGATATTTTATTCTTATCTACTCCTCTTCCTCCTCCTACGCTAGATATATAATCTCTAGTTTATATTATCGTTTAAGTAATAACCTAGGTTATATTTATTATAATTTAAATTATACCTTAACCCCCGCTTTAAATATTCGATAAAAATACCTTTAATAATATTATTATTATAGGCCTACGCTCGTCTTTTTTTTAAATATTTAATAATTTATTTCTTTACGATCTCGAACGCCTCCTAGATCCGAAAAGCTCCTAGATATCTCGGAATATAAAGAGGATTAAAATAAATTAGATATTTAGGAGTAGATATTAATATAGCGGATACATATTAATTATAACCGCTACTTTATTAATAATAATAAGATCGTTTATATAGAATTTAAATTAGTTATCGGTAAAAAGACCTTTAATTTAATAAATTATTATTAAAAAAAGGGTCTCTATACCTTAACTAGCTTTATTAATTAACGAAAGATATTATAAGAAATATATAATAACCCGTTTAAATAAAAGGATACTCGGAATTATATCTAGGAATTTAAATAAGATTTTATATCTTTTAATAAATACTTTAACCTCGTTATTTAAAAGAAGGAATATTCTCGAATAAAAAACGAATCCTTAATTAACGCTATAAAATATAATATTAATTATATTACTTAATAGGCATTTATCTCCTAAAGGAAAATTAATAACTAGTAGTTATATACTTTCGATAAATATATCTATATATACTCCGAAATTAATTAAGAATTTTAATAAATTAAGTATTATCTATCTCGCTAGAGTACTACTCTTATTAAATTAGGATAAATTTTAATAAGGTTTATTATACCTTTATTAATTTCTACTTTTATAACCCGCTTTATTATAACGAGTATTTTTATCCCCTATCGGTTATATCGTTTAATTTACCTTCGTTATTAATTAAATTTTTATTTAAATCTATTATATAGTTTTTTAAAACCGACCCTACTTTTCGTAATAAATATATAGTTATTTCTTATTAACTATAAAATAGCTAGTCCCGAATTTAAATTAAAGCCTTAATTAATACTAATATATCCGGTTATCTTTTTATTAATTATAATTTTATATATATTTAATATCTACCCCTTCGTTTTCTTTATTATTTTTATATTATCCGACTCTTTAATAGCGTACCTACCGTTATAAAATATATTATTTATATCGTAGAAACGATTTTAAATATCTATAATTATTAGGAACAAATAGTTTTTTTTATTACTAAATTTAATTAATACCTCGTCGTAATCGGCCTATTATACCTCTATTATTATAAAGTTACTACCGATTTTTTAGATAATTCCTTAACCTTCGCTTTATATTTTTATTTAAGAAATTATACCCTTAGTTTTATAAAAATCTTCGTGGAAAATAAACTCTTTTTTATACTTTAAAAAAGTTTTTAAACCTAAGAATCTTAGTCCCTAGTTTTATTTAATACCCGCGTAGGGTAAACCCCGATTTAAAAAGAGTCGCTAGTATATAAAGAGCCGTTATTATTTATAGACGATAACGTTACTACTAAATAACTAATTCCGACTCGAGAGAAGTTACTTTAACTCTAGGTTTATTAGTAGTATATTTAACTCTAGGTTTATAAAAAGTAAACCTCGATTAAAAAAGAGTTAATCTAATCCTAAATTTATTAAAAATAAACCTAGTCCTTAACCTAACCTAGTATTTATTAAGAAAAATTTAAAACTTAAAAGGAATTACTTTAGTTCTAGGTTTATTAATAATAAATTTAAATTTAAAAAGAGTTTTCCCCGCCCTAGTCTTAATTACCTATTCCTATAAGAACTAACTATAATAATAAGTATAATTATATCGTTATTACCGTTAAGTAAAGAAAGACGCCTAAAATTAAATATTATAGCCTAGCCTCGCTTCGTTTTAAATTTTAATATTAAAAATAACGAACCTAGTACCTAGTTACTCTTAATATATATGAGATAAAATCTCGATTATTTACCCAGCTCGTTAGGCCTAATAAATAAATTATATTTAATTTATTATTTATAAAAATCGATCGATTTTTAGGTATTCTAGAAGAAATCTCGACCCTAAATACCTAGTTTTATTAAGAATTTAAATATAATAAACTTAAACCCCGCTTTAATTAAAACTTTAAATTAAGTATTTATAATTAAGCCTAGAACCGAGTTATATTTAAAATAAATAGAGAGTTTTATTTTACCTCCGCCGTTATTTAAGAAGAGTTTTAAATCTACCGAGATAACAAGAATATTAACCTAACTACGATTCTATTTATATAGTATTATAAATTCTTAAATAAATTTTTAAGAAAAGACGTTAATACCTTACCTCTATATCGGTTATATAATTATATTATTAAGTTTAAAGAAGGGCTATAACCTCCGTTATCTAGTTTATATAATATAAATCGTAATAAGATCCTAGAACTCCGTCGTTACCTAGATAAAAACTTTAATAAAGATTTTATTCGGGCTAGTCGTTTTTATACCGCGTTTTTTATTTTATTTATAAAGAAACCTAATAGAGGTTTATATTTCTATATTAATTACCGAGGGCTAAATATTATTATTATAAAGAATAAATACCCTTTATCCCTAATTTTAGAAATCTTAAATTAATTAAATTATATTAAGGTATTTTTTAAATTAAATATTATATTTATTTTTAATCGCCTCCGCGTTAAGGAGGGCGATAAAGAATTTATAATATTCCGTACCCGATTCGGCTTATTTAAATACTTTATTATATTATTTAAATTATATAATAACCTTACCTTATTCTAATACTATATTAATAATACTCTTCGTAAATTTCTCGACGAAATTTATACCGTTTATCTCGACGATATTCTAATTTATAGCGATATCGAGGAAGAGTATAAAATCTATATTAAATATATACTTTAAAAACTCCGCGAGGCGGGACTCTAAATAAATATTATTAAATATAATTTTTATATTAAGGAAGTTACGTACCTAAGATTAATTATTATTATTAAAGGAATTAAAATAAATCTAAAGAAAATCGATATTATCCTAAATTAGTTATAGTTAGTTAATATTAAAGATATTTAAAATTTCCTAAAGTTCGCTAACTTCTATCGGCGCTTTATTTATAAATTTTAATAAATTTATTATATTATTTATAGCCCTAACTAAAAAAGATACCGTCTTCGAGTAGAGTATTTAATATTAAATAGTTTTTAATACCTTAAAAAAGGCTTTTACCTCTAATATTATTTTAATTTATTTCGACCCCGACCGTAAAATTATAATAAAAATAGATATATTTAATTACGTATTTAGAGGTATCCTATCCTAGTATAATAATTAAAATATCCTTCGTTTTATTATTTATTTTTTAAAGAAATATAACTTTATTAAATATAATTATAAGATCTATAATAAAGAGTTTATAAGAATTATTTATATATTCGAGGAATAACGTTTTAAACTAGAGGGATCTACTCTTTTTATTAAGGTAATATCTAATTATAAGACTTTTAAATATTTTATTTTATTTAAAATATTATCTCGTTATTAAATAAAGTAGAGCGAGTTTTTATCCCGTTTTAATTATAAAATTATTTACCGGCCTAGTAAAGAAGATAGTAAACCTAATATATTAATATATCGATTAAGAGACCTTTTTAAAAAGGGGGATAAATTAGATTCTAGATACTAGTATTAATATTAAATTATATTAAAAAGAAAAAACCTAGCCCTAGAAGTTCTCAAAGACTATATTTATAATATATTATTAAATATAACGACCCTAGCCTTAGTCCTAGTTACCTTAATTATATTAATAATAGATTTAAAGATTCTCGTCTAATTTTTTTAATTATACCTCGTATTAATTTATATAACCCCGATAGACCTCGATATAGATATTGATTTAGAATTTTAGATTTTATTTATATCCTATAAGCCCGAATTAGATAAAGATTAATTTATTAATTTAAATAAAAACCTATACGATACCCCGATTTATTAATTATAGGATATAGTTAATTAAGCCGATTAATTCGCCTCTAGAGTCCTAGAAATATTACGTTTTAAAATATATTATTATAACGGAATTCCCCTCGCTAAATATAAAGATAAGGATAAAGTTCTTTATTTTTAAAGAAAAAAATATATTCTAAATTTTAGTAAATTACGCCTTCGTCTAATTTAGCTAGTTTATAATAGTATCGTTAATAATTACCTAAATCGTATTAAATATTACGAATTAATTAGTCGGGCCTATTAGTAGCCTAATATTTATATTATTATCTAGCGATTCGTTAAGAATTATTATATATACCGAAGAATTAAATCTTCCCGTTAATATATTTAAAAATAACTACGTTTATTATCGCCCCCGTAACGACGTTAGAGAGATATCTCGATAAACTATATAGATCCTTTATTACTTTATACCTTTATAGGAATTACCTATCGGTATATTTTAATTTTCGTAGATTATTTAATTAAGATACGATACCTAGTATTAATTACGTCGATAAAAATAGACGAAGCCTACGACGCTTTCTATTAGAATATATAAAAGCTCTATAAACTACTAGATATTTTTATTTCGGATCGAGGATTTTAATTTATATTAAAGTTTTAAGAGGCCTTATATAAACGTTTTAAAATCGATTAATATATATCTACCGGGTATTATCCCTAAACGGATAATTAAACCGAGTAGTTTAATACTATAATAGAATACTACCTCCGTGTATATATTAATTATATATAGGATAATTAGGTGAAATAGCTCCCTAGAGCGGAGTTTTTTAATAATAATACTAATTCTTTTAATACACTAGCCTCGCCTTTCTTAACTAATTATAATTAGTATTTATATATCGGTTTCGAGTTTATTAAATTTTTATTTTAAGATTTTACCGTCTAAATCTATACCTATTTAATTATTATTAATAAATTTATAATATAAATAGAAGCCTTAAACGATTACCTCTATAATAAAATATTTATTATTTAAATTATTTTTAAATCCTCGGCTAACTAACGAAGGCGCCTATATTTAATATATTTAATAAACGACTAAATATGGCTAAATATTAAGAATTTAAATATTATATACTTTTTAGTTAAGCTCGACGATTATAATATCGGCCCCTTCCGAATCTTTAAAGTTTTCGATAATTCTTTTATAATTTAGTTAGATTTTTTATATTTAATAAAAATTTACCCCGTCTTCTACGTTAGTTTATTATAATTAATAGTTAATAACTCTTTACCTAGATAAATTTAATTTATCCGAGAACTTATAATTACCGAAGATAACTAACGAGAGTAGTATATTAACGATATTTTAAATTCTAAATATAATCGCCGTTATAATCCACCTTTATTAAAATACTACGTTAATTAAGAAAATTATATCGTTATATAGGAACCTTTTCATTACTTTACCCGTTATTAATAATTTATTAATAAGTATTATATCTCGAATCCTAGCGCCGCTGGCCTCTACGAATTATTATATACTATTTAGAGGTATTAATATAAGGAACCTCTATTATTTTTATTCTAGTCCGATTTTTAAAAAGTTAACCTCTATTTATATTATAGTTTATTCTTTATCCGTTATTATCCTCTCGGTTATTATTCCGTATCGGCTTCGACCGATATTTTATATTATTATATAAATAGATAGTACTTTATAACCTAGCCCCGCCGTTATTATTTATAAATAATAATATTAATATTTAGTTTTATTTTTATACCGCCGCCTATTCCCCGTTTTATCCCTTATTTATTACTATTAATAACTCGAATATTTTAACGCGTTTTTACCTTAACTATTTTATAACCCTAAATAAGATTTAGGGTTACGAAATTTAATTAATTAAACTAATTATTTATTTATCTTATAGGAGCTCGACCTTAAAGAGGGGGTTATTATTATAATATAATTTTATTTATTTTAACCTAGCCTAGCTTAATTTATTTTAGACTTAATTTAAATTTAAACTAATTTCCCTATTTCTATCCTAATATAGTCGGGATAGGAAATAAGTAAATACTTTATATACTAGTTTTTATTTAGATAGTAGCTGACCCTACCCTAACTTTCGTTCTTTATTTTTTATTTTAGTTTATTCTTATACTATAACTAGGTCATGATTTAATAAACCTAGCCGTTAATTTAATAAATATCTAGATACTAATCCTGTCCCGTGATACGAACGGCTAGCTTTATTAATATTAATAGTATATATACTAGGTATAAACTAAATTTACTTTTAATTAGGCGCTTTACCGGTTTAACTAGAGCTCGCTTCGGCTTTTTAACGGTAGTTAATATATATTAAATATATATTTATTATAAAATCAATATATTTACCGCGAGCGGAGGGCGAGGGCGAGCGGGAGCGACGGGGTAATAAAGTAAAACTATATTATATATAAAATTAATATATATATACGATATATTAAAGAAGATATTAACTTTATATTTTTATATAAACTCGGGGGTAGGTATTATAATTTACTATACTATATCGGTAGTTAATATATATAGAGTATATATTTTATACGGACGCGAGTTCGCGTCCGAGGTAAATATTTCCGTAAATATATAGTCCCGGTATATAGCTAGCTGGCGCTTAATATATATTAAAGATTTATTTTTAAATTAAATATAAATATATATTTAAAGATAAATAATAGTATATAGTAAATTTATACTTAATATATATATATACGTAAGATTTACGGGACGGTAGAAGTAGGTACTATATAACTCTATAAAGATTTAATCGGAGCGGCTATTTAATATTAACTCGGTATATATATAGTAAATATCTAATTTACGCGATTACCTTTATATCCGTAACATATTAGTTAAGATATTTACTAGCGGGTCTAGTTCTATAATATATTAATTTTATATATATTTATTAGATATTTAATATACCCTAGTTTAAAGAAGTACTAGGTATCGCGCTAGCTCCTAGAATATACCTATAATTTAATAATACTAGCGAGTATTAATTAAGTATATACTAGGTATATATATTACCTACTTTTAACCCGTAAAAATAGTAGGAGTAGAGAAATTACCGCGGCTAGAATTAATAACTATATATAATTAATATATATTTAGAGGATATTAAGAATAGTAATTTATAAATATTAGGGTATTTATTATAAATATATTAACGGAGCTAAATCTTCGTAAATATATATTAAATATATATTAAATATACTTTTAATTTACGCTAGGCTAGATTTAATATTTTTAGAAAATAATATTATATATTATTTATTTTTATAAAATAATATCGTAGCTATATCGCGTTAATATATATTTAGAATATATTAAAGTTAAAGTATATATATACGCTAGTATTAAAAATAAAGAGGATAGCGCCGATATTAAGGGCCTCTATATATATTTAATATATATTATATAAAAAGTAATTATTATATTTACGGGTATTCTCCGGTGCGGTTATTTATAGTATTATATATATTTAATATATACCCGGGCGTAATTTAAATCGAATTTATAATAAGCGCCCGTAGTAAAGCCGGTACGAGTTAAGAATATAATTAATATATATAACGCGTTAGGTAAAAGTATATATTTAGTATTTATTTAATATAAAACTTATAGGGAGAGACTTAAATAGTATTAGAATTAAAAATAAACCTTATTAAATATATTAAAAATAGCTCGGTATATATTAAAAATATATTTACTATAATAGTGCCCGTTAGCGGAGAGGTTAACGGCGTTTATAATATTAAAAATATTATAATTAACACTTATAATAAATATATACTCGGTGGATAATCGGTATATATAACGATATTAATTTAAAGATAATATAAAAAGAAGAAAATATATATAGTATATATTAAATATATACGATAAAAAAGAAGGAGGAAAAAAAAGAATATAAAAAGTAATAATAATAAATACGCTAAGGGCGGGAGCTAATACTCGGTAGAAATAAAATATATACGCGTAAACCTATATTAAATATATATCGTTACTCCGGGGGCCTACCCCTAAGAGTTAAAGTTAAGCTAGGGTTAAGCCGTATATACGGTAAGTTCAGCCGGGGTAAGAGCCCCATATGCTGAACATATACGCTTGGCTGACCCTGGCTCGGCAAGGTCTAGACCCCTTGCCTACTACATCCCGGCAGCCGGGTTCCGAGAGCTGTCCAATCTTCTCATCAACATTCAAAGAGATGATGAAGGAAAGAATTACGAACCATACAACATGTCTGGACATACGTTGCTGCATGCATACGGTCGAATCTGAAGGTGGATTCATGCTAATGCTATAGGACGTTGGAGACTCTCCGGAACCCGGAACCCGAGAAGTATGGAATTAAGTCCACAGCCTTCTCGTCTCGTACATTGGCACTGTGCCTTTCGGAGACCCTGTAGTCTTTCTGTTTCCACATTTGTTGTGCGGCAATTGCATCTCGGCTAAAATCAATGAGGTCTCCAGATAGGCTGGATCTTCCAAGACGGGACACTGGCCGGCTTGGTGTCAAAATAAGTGGCAGTTGAGAAGATTACAACAGTACAGAGCCAAATTCAGATCCCATATTTCCTCTAGAGCAGGACATTATGTACCCTATCGATCCCTATCGAGGTTGCTTAATGTCGACTGCACTGGCTACCAAATCTGCCAGTTGTTCTGACACCAAGGCTGCTGGATTGTTTCATCCTCTATTATCATATCTCCAAACGTTGGCTCTCCACGCTGCCAATTCTGCGTTACTAGTTTCATTTCTTGCAGGATGTCACCAGGAATAGCTTCCAAGCTGTCAGGACAGTTGCTCGCGAGTTCTGATACACGCGCGATGGGTCTTGTGGGCGGGATTTGCGACCGTCGAACGCGCCAGGCGTCGAATTTAGCGCGGGATATCTGCGCTCTATATCCCGATTGACAATGTTCCTCGAACCACTTGTGCTTTGCGAAGAGACCAAGCGGTACTGCTCACTCTGTGTGCGCTGGACAGTGTCAGCTCCGTGCAAGGGTCTAATTGCATATAAAATGTTCTTCTTCGCCGTTTCCTTGCCTCTCGTCTTTCTACTTTCAATCCCAGCTTCGATCGCACGCCCGTCCAATGTCAAGCTTCGGAGTCTACCTCAGCCCCAAGGGGAATCTCTACAGATCCCACCACAACTCAACCAATCCAACTCAGATCAAGGTCCTCCAGTCTACCCCATCTACCCCAGTACATGCTTTCCTCCATCACCAGGCTCAGGTGCCCAATACCTTCCGGACCGACATGACGTTCTCAGGGACTGCTTCTATGTTATCAACAATTTCATCCTAAGGTTGGATGATCTCCTGTTTCAAGACCTATTCTTCAGATACAGCTCTTTTCAAGATAAATATGGTCAGACGTATATCTCCCGATGGGCCCATGGCCAATGTGTCATCGCTGTCTCTTCTATGGAAAGGCGTGAAAAGGATATTGTGCAGCTCTTCAATGTTGCACTTTCGGCGAATCAAATCTTGAAGGACTGTCTTATTGATAGAAAGACTACGGAAGGCGGAACCACGCACATTGGCCATTCAGAGGGTTCGTTCTACGTCAGTGTCCTGGGTTACGAAGAAGAGAAGGGGGAAAATTCATCTAGTCCTTCGAATACAGTCAGGCCTCGAACGCTCCCCCAAAGCAACGGACTCTTACCTCAATATGGACCATCTGGTGCCCTCTCCCAGCTCAACATGACGACACAGCTGGCAGATTACCCAGTCTACCCGACTAATTGCTACTCGCCCCGCTCCACTTTTTGGTTGGACCCAGTGCTAGTTCTAAGAGATTGCTACTTTATCATCAATGAAGTTCTGTCCAGATTGCCTGACCTCCCTCAAAATATACCTTTCCATGACTATCGATATCAAAACCGAGCGGGTCGTTGGCAAAGTTCGCGATGGAGACACGGCCATTGTATTATCACTGTCGGTAATGCGGACGATTCCGAAGAGACTAATTTGCAGCTATTGAACGTCGCTCTTGCAGCAAATAAAGTCATTAAAGAATGCCTCTCAGAACGACGGATTGCACAAGGTGGCGTTGTTAAGATTGGAAACGCTGATCAGCATTTCTTCGTTGGTATTCTGGGTTATTTCCGCCTGAACAGTTTAAACAATTCGAGCGGTCTCGACTCACGAAGTCTACTTCTTGCAACATCCCTTTCTTCTGCGCAAGACAGTAGTATAACGCAACTTAATGTTACAGATTTACAGGGTCCTACAGCTCATCCAGTGGCATGTTTTCCTCCAAGAGCTCCCGCGCATAGCGGACCATATTCCCACCCGGACGTTGTGCTGGCAGACTGCAGTTACATCCTCAACGAGATCATTCTCAAAACATCCTACGTTTTTGAGCTTCTCACATTCACCTTTTTCGAGTATAGGGATCCGCAAGGGTATCGTCACCAATCTCGGTGGGCGTATGGGATGTGTGTCATCTCCGTCAGCAGCATGAAAGCCCGTGGCTCTCAGACCCTTGGGCTTCTGGAGGTAGCTCTCACAGCGAACAAGATTCTAGCCGATTGCATTAGAGATAACAAGCGTATCGAGGGCGGGACTAGTCCTGTAGGCCCTTCCGGAACCGAGTACTATGTTGGTGTGGTGGGATATACCCCAGAAGATCCGCCACCACGCTATGGAGGCGACGCTGCAGACAATTCTAGGGCGCCACTTCTGCCCAATGTTGAGGTTTCTGGCCAGCAGCAAGACTCCCCGTCTACTTCAGAGATCCGGTCACTACGCACTTCGAGTGGTAGTTTGCCATCCCTGAACACCCTCAACAGCAACACCAGGGCGCCCTCGCAATACCCAGTCCTTTGCTTCAACCCCTATTCCACGAGATTGGCGCGCGCTGTCGTCGAGGATTGTGAAGTCATCATAAACGAGATCATTCTGAGATACCCTAATCCAATGATGCCACAGACATTCGGCTACACGACTAATGTGGACATCGACCTTTCGCTGCCGGAAAACCAAAAGTGGTTTTACGGTCATTGCGCCATGTTCGTCCGGAATCTGAACCAGATGCGGACTGATAAATTCCGTATGGTGGATGTGGCGGTAACGGCCCATAGAATCATGAAAGAGTGTGTAATCGACACTAAATACGAGATTGGTGGAACTGCGGATGTTGGCACCACCGAGGGAGACTTCTATGTGTGTGTTGGGGGTATACCAGAGGCCAACGCTGTGAACGAGACATTGCTGTCGCTACCATCAAGCGGTACGAACCTGACCCTCCCAGTGGGTCCAGTCGAGGAGCGGTTTACTCCCCTCGAAGACGGCAAGGAAGCCTCAACCCTGAGCAAGCGGATAGACAACGTCACCCATCTCGACGACACCTTCGCTCCGCCTGTTGCCTGCGTTAAGCCAGGCACGGCCGCTGTAGAGTCCAGACTGGTTGTGAGCGACTGTATGGCTGCCGCTAAGATCATCCTCACAGACCCAAATGTTCTGACGCCAGCAAGTTTCACCACAGAGCCCAACGGAGGGATACACGTGCCGCTTGTACTTCAGCATGGGGGCTGCTGGTTGATGGTAAACACTCACTCTGAATTCTCGGCTTCGGAGACTTTCACCTTGCTTAAGGTGGTGTTTTTCGCTGCAGAAGTCATGCGGAAATGCGCACTGGGCGGAGTCGCAAAGATCAGTAAGGATAGGCAAGGATTTTTTGTCAGTGTTACTGCAATAGATCCTCAGCCCTCGGGGGACGAATTGTCAAACTTGCTGAACGGAACGGATCCTTCTCTTGGGCTAGGCGTAGGGTCTTCGCTACAGACAGCGAACTTGGGAATCACTTGAAGCGGAGATTAAAGTGTAGTGACACAATCAAACGCCTGTAATCTCCAGTGTTGAATATGTATCGTGACTAGAGCTGTAGCAATACCCAGAAGTCTGAGGAACCAAAGGGGACTTTATTCGCCAAGCACGGGCCAAGGTCTGGTTTCAATTCACGCTTTGCCAAGGTTGCCAAGGCATTCCCGGATAAACCTCGGAGCTTTGACGTCGATGTCGAGCCAACTTTTGACAATTGCTAACCGTAATCTACCTCACTATCAATTCCCAGAGTCAATAACAGTAGCTTGGTTCCTGTCACAGCGCCAGCATGGTACGGTCATTCTCCAGTCCCACCACATCAATGCTAACACCTATCTCCTCAAGGCGTCTACCCTCGATTCCAAGAAGCGCCTTGCCCTCGCCATCATAGACTTCCTCAACACTTCTCTAAAGGATGGTACTCTGCAACCAGAAGATGCTGAGTCCATGGAGATAGCCACTTCCTGTATCGCAGACACTTTCCATGTCGACCCTACCAACGAAGCCCACGTGAACGATGCCATCGGCTCGCAATCCCTTCTTTCGATCTACGGCGTCTATGAAAAGTTGAAAGGGAAGAGCACAGCGTCGACTAGTGGGGCGAGTAGTGCAACAGAAGGCAGGCCCAGTACGCCAACTACGAAGGATGGCGCGGGCGCTGGCGTGAGCGCGACCACGAAAGAGTCAGAGCTATTCAAGAGTCAAGGAAATGCTGCAATGGCGAGGAAGGATTATCCTATGGCTATCGATCTCTACTCAAAAGCCATCGCTATCTCGCCAACAAACCCCGTCTATCTCTCCAACCGTGCTGCAGCCTACAGCGCTAGCCATAAACACACCGAAGCTTGTACCGACGCTGAGATGGCGGTGGCTGCGGACCCAAAGTACACTAAGGCATGGTCGAGGCTAGGCTTGGCGCGGTTCGTGCTAGGAGATGCAAAGGGCAGCATGGAGGCTTACGAGAAGGGAATCGAGTATGAAGGCAGTGGAGGCCGCGAAGCTATGAAAAAAGGCTTCAAGACCGCGAAAGAGAAGGTGGAAGAGCTTGAGAGGGAAGGTCAGACGAGCGGAATGAGCGAAGAAGTTGACGAAGTGCCCAGAGGTGCTGGTGGGGCTGGAGGCATGCCAGATCTGTCTGCTCTTGCGGGTATGATGGGCGGTGGTGGCGGAGGTGGTGGTGGGATGCCGGATATGAGTGCTATCATGAATAACCCGATGTTCGCGAGTATGGCGCAGAATCTAATGAGCAACCCGGATGCCTTGCAGGGGTTGATGAACAATCCGCAGCTGCGAGGGATGGCTGAGAGATTTGGTCTTAGTGGCGCAGGAGGTGGTGCAGGAGGGGGAGCGAGTGCCGATGCAGGTGCAGGTACTGGCGCTGGGAGAGGCGGAGGAGGCGGTGGAATGCCCGATCTTGCGTCGTTAATGCAAGACCCGAGCATAGCGGAAATGTAAGTTTTCAGTGAGAAGTCCTGCGCAATTCAATTTGCTAACATTGTCACAGGGCGCGAAATATGATGGGTGGAGGCAGAGGAGCTGGTAGGGGATCATGAGATATGCATTTGATTGTTGTTACTTGCATACACGACCTAGAAGATAATGCAACCATTTGGTCAACTAATGGCAATTCTGAAAGCTCGCTCATATAAAATTCCTAGCAACGTGAAGTCGCTAGGTAAGCGATGACCGTACTACTTCACTAGAGGAGATTTCAGTAATACTATAGACTGGGAGCGTCAGGTAACATACCATTCACTTGTTCTTATGATCACCAGAATAGATCCTAGCGCAAGCACGAGTGACCACCGGAAAGCTACCGTCAAACTTCGTCTCCGTAGCGTCAGCAGCTGACACCTCGCTAACTTCCTCATAGACCTGAGCTATAGTCTCCGGGCTCGCAGTTCTCCATCAGCAATTTATAGCTAAGATCAGGATCCAGCTTGGAGAGAGCGATCCATGAACTGAGTTGGTGAGTATTCGGGTACCCTGCCGACTCGACCAGGTATCCGTTCCCGACGCGCAGTGCTTCACCGCAGCCTTATTCGAATGCTTGGAATTTGGTTCCGTCCCAGAGAAATGATTCTCGGGTAGGTAGGGACGAGGGCCCCTCGGGCGCATGACAATATTCATGGCCACGCAAAATCGACTCCTTGGGCCCACACACCTTGAATATAGAGAAAACCCCTAGGAAAACTCACAGACTTAGAATAAAGCCCAGAGACAACGCTCGCCTAGTCCTAACTTCTGATTTCCACGACGAGGTAAGGAATAAATTATCGAAAGTCTGGATTTTTGGTGGTTTAGAAGTTGATCATCATTTTTGCGTAGCCATGATTATTGTCATGCGCCCTCGGGAGTGCTGGAAGTGATCGGCTTGGGCTTGCAGGTGAGTCCGCTGTTGACCATGATGGCGTCTTGGGTTAGGGTGAAGTGCTTGTGGAGTAGAGATATGTCTACGAGATCTTCAACGCCCTTGTGTGGCGAAGATGTTGCCTATGTCTCGGAGTGTTAAGTCCGGGATTAGGGGTTGGTACTCGATCTGAGGAATGGCATTGTAGGCTGAGGGGCGATGATGAGTGATCAAGCAATATGAATGGTTTGTGTGAGTGTGTTCCAATTCGTTTCTTGATTACGAAGTATCGTGTAAGATTACCTGAGAGCTTGCGTGAAAAATTGCAGAAGTCAAGCCTGGATCTATAGGTAACCGACGAGGTATACCAGGAATCAAGGCAGAGGCAAGATGAACGTCCAATATTTCACAGCGATGGCAAATTGATCATTATAGCGGAGGCTGCAAAGCATGATAGTGGAAATAAAACATTTGAGTGAAATTGTTCGAGTCGTACTGTTGCCACTACGTGCGTTATTTGGCAAACGCAAACAACAGCTTAGCCGTCGAGATCCCATAGAGTCTTTTCAGGAAATCTAACCCAATACAACATTACAAAACCATCAATGCAGTTTCAAGGCATGGCAAATCCGAGCTTGCAGTGCTTCCAGATGGGTGGGATGACGAGCAGGAGCTGGTTGACATGTCATTTGATGAAAGGTACCCTCAGCTTCGGCAAACAACCAAACGCGAAACAACACCTATGGCACTTTTTCAGCTTCAACTTGCGACGAGTTCGCCCATACCCTCCTCAAAGCACCAGTCCTTCGCTCCAAGAATCAAGGATGCAACAGCTACACCCTGGTCCGTCCAGAATGCAATAAGATCATTCAACTTCGCGCAGAGGAGCTCAACACCGAGCGTATCGACACGGCAAAGCTGATCTGGGGAGATCTGGTGGCTACGACGACATTCCAGGAAGGATTCTCCCTTCCGGTTTGTTTACACGTGCGACATCCTCCCCAGCCAACTCCCCTTCTCGCTGGATATCCCTCGCTCCGCTTTCCCCCTCGAACGCGAGAAGCAAACTCTCATCGGAATCGCACAATCCATCGCAAAAGCGATTTATTTCCCACCTGCGAAATCTAGCGCCGGCCTAAATCCCGCCAAGGAACTCCTACATCGACTCGAGCAGAACTCTTCCCTCAAGAATACCAACCCAGAACTTTATGTAGAAATCACCAAACTCCGCTCACCACTCCACCTCCTAGAAACCCTCCCTGCAGTCCTCACTAACCCCGACCTAGTCTCTCAAAAAAAAAATCGTCGACAGCACCGGCGCGTTTACGGGTGTCATCGATTTCGAATCCGCCTCAGTCCAACCTTTCGGCTCCAATTTCTTCGCTCGATACGAGTGTTTCTTCGGTAATATGGTAAATGGTAAATGGTAAATGATCTTCCTACGATAGGCCTGCTGGCGATCAGTACCCCGAAAAGTCCATCTGTGATGTCTTGGGCAGCTGCGTTCTGGGAGACGTTGTTTTCTGGTGTGGCGCTGGTGTTGATAACGGAGGTGTACTGCGAGGCTGTGGGGAGTTGCGGTAGGGGTGGCGATTGTGAGGAGGTAATTTTTGGATGGGATGCTGGATGAAATTGATGAGGAGAGGAGGGGAGGGGGGAGGATGGGGTGTCGATGGAGTATGCGAGCGGCATTTTGTTGCATTTGAGAGATATTGACTATGAGAGTTGACGAGGCTGGTGGATGGGGCATAAAGACGTGCACTTCAGGAGGTGGATAGTTTTGGTGCGCAGCATTTCCTGAAATCCTTCTCCAAGCATGCATGACTCCATGAAACTACACAGTGGCACAGTAAGAGACCAAGTCTTACGACTCCGGGTGCTAGAAGGAAGCTGTGCCCCCATGACTCACCTTGGGTCCCACAATACCACGTCAAAATCTGAACATAGATTCTTCACATTCCCCTAGATCGACTCGTTTGCACTTTTGGCCTCTCAGTATACGACTCTGTCGAAGTTGAGTTCAAGGAATGCAGTCGTGTCTTTGAAGATGGGAACAAGCTAGCAGTGTTTATTCGGGATCAGACGGGTGTATTGACCATGTCACCACCATACGAGGCAGTCCGCGGAGGCAATAGACTTTCGACATCTGCAAGCTGTCCGCTCTCTATCGTAGTGCAAAGGAGATGAATCTTGTCCACCACTGCAATACTACCAGTGCCTCCCCCTGACCAAAACGCCCAATTCCTCCCATCCTCCAACAAGCTCGGCAACTTTCTTTCTCTTCCACCCTTCCCTGACTGGGACAGTCTCAATGGCATGCTTGCCGTCGAAGTACTTGACGCACCTATCCCAAGCCAACTGCGAGTCGGAGCCCTGAGTCTGCAGAATATGTTTAGAGATCGCCGAGAGATAGCGTGATGGGAGGGCGGATGCGAGACGTGGGTTGGAGATCAAGGTGGGAGATTGGGGTGATGGAACTTGCCGAAATGGAAGAGTGGTGTGTGTGCTGGAGGATGGAGATGCCGAGCGGGAATTGCGAACGTCGAGTCTTGAGCTGCTGATACTGTCTGGCAGTCCCAAGCTCGAAGTACTAGCGCTCATGCTAGCGCTGTCGCTTCCATCTGTATCGGTATGTTGCGAGGACTTGTCGAGTGATTTGTTGGGGGACTTTAGAACTTCATTGCCTATAGCTTCTCTAATAGATGGCGGCACTCGTACCCATGCAAATGTTCGAAGCTGTGTCACCCAGCCTCCGCGCATCAGCCAGGCTAATATGTTCATGTAGGCTTCTTTGTGGTCTTTGGTGGGAGGTATGATGTAAGAGTACGGCCGTGGGCCTCTGATAGAAAGCATACCTAATATTTCAGGAAGTGATGGCAGGCCTGAAAAGATCTTCGAGAAAGTGGAAGCGGCAGATGCGAGCTTCCGCATATCGGCGTTTGGTGATAGGATGTAGATGTCGTTTTTATTTAGAGGGGGTATGGCTCGCGCACGGCGCCATTGTATGAGATATACAGCCAACTCCTGTATGTGCCGGAGGGGGATACCAGACTTTTGTTCGATTTGGTAGAAAGACTTCGTTGGTGTGGATACCTGCAGAAATTGGCTGAGTGCCTCATTAAAAGGATGCTTCACAGCATTCACCTCGGCGAGAATGGATCGCAGATCTGTTGATAGTAGAAGGGTGAAGTGCGATCCCAATTGTGTCCCAACTGTCTGATCGTCATCATCAGTGGTCATAGCGTTGGCGGTCGTTAGCCAGAGGCCTGGCAATTGTGGTGAAAGAGGTGTTGGCAGACTGGAGATCCATGTCGGCACTGGAATTTGGAAAGACTTTGAGTGAGAGGGGGTGAAAATGACGTGGGCGATTCGTGAAATTGATATGTTGTTGTAAAGAGTAGATATTGATCTGGCGAGGCTCGACTGAGAGAGTAGATCATGGTATAGCGTAGTCAGAGAGCTTCCCCCTGTGAGTGTTAGCCGTCGCATGCGCATGCACCAAGAGAAGGACCAGTACTTGTATTGTTTATCTTCCTCGTCAAAGATGCAATCAAGGCCGCCTCCTTAGCTACGAAGTTTGTGCGCGCTTGTTCTAATTTCAAGGCCTTTGCAAATTTCTTGATGACCTTTCCTTGCATTTCCCCGACTCGAATCTGGTATTCCAAAGGCGGAGGCTTCAGCACGAATACCACATGGAACATTGACAATGGATGCTCGAACTTGGAAGCTGCCATTTTTGAGTCTTCAGGGATTTTGGACGTCTTGGGAACCTTCACGCTTGCAGCGACGCCATCCGATACAGCTTGTTCATCACCGCCGTTGGTTTCTGATGCAGTCTCAGTCTCTGTGTCCCGTATCAAGGCTTCGCTATCCTCTTCGTCGCTGCTTGAAGTTTTCAATTTCTTTGCCTTCATCTGCTGCCGGTCTCTTCCCGCTTTCTCTGCCGTCGTGTTACTCCTGCTCGACGAATGTCTCTCTTTCGTTTTTCTCCTCCAAGCCCCATCTTCCCTGGCAAACATCGGTCGGCCGACGAAGACCTGGTCTTTTATGCCTACTTCAAACTTCTTCTTGTGGCTACTCGCCGCTGGACACAACAGTTTTGCTAGCACGCCTGCTGGCAAGCCAAATAGATCGTTCCATTGTAACTTTTTCTGGCCCATATAGAAACCATTGCCCTTCTGTGGGGATGCGGAACCAGCCTCAACATCTGGCGGGCTATCGCCTGTCTCTTTCTCCGGCTTGTGCTGAGCTGGAATAGGGGTCTCCGCCGTCGAGTCCTCGCTCTCATCATCGCTCGACGAGGTTGTCGACTCGTCGAAGGTAGATCCGTCCTTGAATATGTCTTTGAAGTGGGAATTATCTTCACCTGGCCGGGGTGGATAGTGAAAGGCGATGTAGGGCTCAGAGGTCGTCTTGACCACCAGTATTATTGCAACAAGACATGGATTGGGAGGCAAGGGGTTTGACATCTTGTATGCCTATGTAGTATGTGCTGAACGTCAGACAAGACGCCGATTATTGCCAAGCCTCAGTTCATGATATCTTCTTCCCATCATCCCGAACCTTGTGTGCCGTTGCTCCACCAGCGTGATTTGGTATTGCTTCAGGTTTCTCGTCTTCAGCAAAGCCTAGATTCTTGAACTCGTCGGGTGCCATCAAGTTACTGGAAATCTATCAGCAAGATGTTGTCAAAAAGAGCGTCTAATGTTCATGAGGCACATACTGCTCCATTCGACATCTTAGATATTCCTTGGCCATCAGCCTACATTCTAGATCATTTGTTCCCTTGACTCTGCGCAAGCACCGGAGGTAGTCTGCTATGATAGGCTTGCACTCTCCTATAGAATTCGCCCGCTCGTAAGCTCAACATCCTGATGCCGCGAAGAGTTGCGAATCCTTACCATCGTGACTATCTAGATTTTAGCTAAAGATACATAATTGAAGGTAGGGGACACTGACTCGAGTGGGAAACTCCCTCGTTCGGGTGGAATGGGTTTAGCACTCTTTTGTCCTCCGCCGGGACCACCAAAGCTCATTGTTGTACAGGAATAGTCCTTCAAGAGTACCGCTTTGGCAGTGTAAATGTTCGAGCATGCCAAAAAGTACTTTGTCGAATAGGTGGCACCTTTCCCTTTTAGGAGACCACCCGCGCCAAGCCTGACGGAAGCGAAAAACTGTCACGTGCCCCCCTCGACCCAAAAATAGATGATTCCTTTGAGGCTTTGAATTCTGGGCACCACGTCACCATTTGCTTTGATCCCCTTTTATTATCTCTGAAACCATTCACATTGTTGTGCACTTTGTGTACATATCGTCCCAAACGTCATCTACTCTCCTCGCCTTAACAAACTATGGCTTCGAACAATTTGCCAAAACGATTGGCTCTCTCATACATTGTTGATTGGGTCGTAATAATTGCTATAGCTGCTGTTGCTGCTGGCTTCTGGAAAGCCACACCAAACCATCGCCCTTTCTCTCCCGTTGATCCAGACATCTCCTTCCCTTACGTCGAGCACGAGAAGATCTCGACCGGAGTGCTAGTGGTGGTTTCGTTGATCGTACCAGCACTCGTAACAGCCTTTGTCGCGCTCATCTTCACACCTGGACCTACTGCACCCCAAAGAACACCTAAGTCAAAGATATGGAGATACAAATTATGGGAGTGGAATACTGCATGGATGGGATTAGCGCTGGGCCTTGCAACTACACTCTTCTTTACCGAAGGACTGAAGACTTTGATTGGGAAGCCCAGACCAGATCTGTTGTCACGATGCGACCTTGATCCGGCGACTGTACAACAGTATGCGCTCGGAGGCGAGGGAAGCCAGCTGCCGTTATGGAATCTGCTCGTTTCGTACACCGCGTGCAGGCAGCCGGATTCTTCAAAGCTGAATGATGGGTTTGCAAGCTTTCCAAGTGGCCACGCCTCCTTTTCATGGGCCGGGATGTCCTACCTAGCTCTATACCTCTGCTCGAAATTTTCTGTTGCTATTCCTTACCTCCTACCGTACTCATACTCAGCAACCAGTCCTAGGGGAGCCTTCGAAGGTGCTGAAAATGATATTGTCATTGCGGATGATAACTCTGGACACTCAAAGTCGAAAACACTACCTTCTCAAAACTCTTCACCGGTTCCTTCTCGCAAGCAAGCAGCAGCGCCTCCCACTTATCTCCTTATACTACCACTCATTCCGATATCCGTTGCCACATACGTGGCATCAACTCGCTTCTCTGATTTCCGACATCATGGTTTCGACATCATATTTGGCTCATCGATGGGCACAATTTTTTCATATATTAGCTTCAGGATGTACCATATGCCTATTCGAAGGGGTGCCGGATGGAGTTGGGGATCAAGGAGTGCATCAAGGGCATGGGGTATCGGCGTTGGCGTTCAAGGCTACGTGGGAGATGAGGGACATACAAAGAAACGAGACTTGGAGGTCGGAAATGGTCCAAATGGCGAAGGTCTAAGGACTTCGAATTGATGATAACAATTATGAGTAGTTATCTACGCGTTCATCCTTGTTAAGATTATCCAAAAGACAATGCATGTTTTCGATACATAACCTTGTGATGAGAGCTCGGATCTGACGAATGTTATGATGACCGCTTACTTGTAAGGAAATAATCTTGGGGAAGAAAACATTTCTGCTCGCGTCCCTTCCTAGAGGCACCCGGCTTAGCTGATGGCGGCTGTTGTGACTAGACACAGCAAGAATAAAAAAGCAAAACGTAAGTAATTGACGTTTTATACCAGCCTAGCTAGATATCTCGCGTTTTGATATTTGTTAACAGTGGATTTGGTGTCAATGTCCTTAGATACCTTAGATTTCATATAGAAACATTGCTACCGAACGGTAGGGAGTTGAACGAAGACCATTTAACAATCTACACCTTTGTTAATATTGGGTTTGAATGCCCAAGATGTTCATGAAACTTGCCAGATTTCTACCGTGAGGAGTGTGGATGTTAACGACTCTTTGATAGCGCAAGAACAGAGGTCGTCAGTCGATGGGATACTTAACATTTTAGGTCGGGAGAGGCGAGGTATTTGTGAAGATTCATTTGATAGATAGAATGTGTTGTTCGCGTAAGCCTAGATCTGAATGTATTTCCCACCAATATTCCTTTTATTTCAGACAAATATATGGTGCCTAAGATTATTTTTACCAGATAGGATTGTCGTCAAGATTAGATGGTCGAATTTTGTCGTCTGCTGTCTCTGCTCATCTCGCTGTCTCTACTCAATGTTCTCTTTCATCATGTCAATGTAGCGTTTCCTTTCCTTAGCCAGTGGGTCGACATCGGCCTTTCGTAAAATGAAGTCTTGAACCTCCAAATTTTCCTCGTCGTCTTCGCACCACGATAAATTGAGCAGTTCCAGGCGAGTAGATGCCATGTCCCTCAATGTAAGAGGAAGGGTGACGAATTTGTTCCAAATCCCTTATGCCAAGTTGAAAGGTGGACCACGGTTCTCGACAAGGAAGACGTTCAAAGGATATGGCATTTAGTTTTCGATGTGAGGATTGTAACGCCTAAGGCCCTCTTGAACTTGTTTGCTTGCCCTGAGTATGCTGGCTTCACGATCGCTCAGAGCATCTACTTACTCTCGTTCATTCTTAAGTTCGAGCTTCAGTGAGGAATGGATGGATTTGGTTTTACCAATTGAGTGAACGCGATCTCGGCCACAGCACTAGAATCGATAACGAGGATCTGGACAATGCACTCATGCCAACCCGAGATGTTCTTCTCAAATATATCCCCTGCATTAGGACAGTGGGCCCTTACGCAATCGATATTCGCGCCTTAGCTCACCTCGTCCGCCAATAAGTCACAGGAAGGTATACGAGAGCTGGGAATGAAGGGCGATGGTGGTTTTGTCGAGGGATGAACCCGGCGTCTGATGCTGCAGAGACAGCGAACGCTGTTTAAAAATGCATGAGCACAGCTCCAGCGGTTTCTTGAAATGTTCCTGGGCATACTCTATGGTCTGCAATTTTGGCCAAATTCCAACTTTTCTCGACCTCGTCAACTCTTCAAGTAGGAGACAAAAGTTTCCATAGGGGTGGACTACAACACCATGATACTGCAGCATAGACACTCTCAATCAAATCATCTACCTCACTTTGCCCAACAGCGCATTACAGGACTCACTTCCGTTGCCGGACGCTTGGTTGGGATATCAGCCGAACGATTGTACTTTATGCTACATGGAGTGGAGGACATATACTTACTTACAAAACACCCTGTATCTCTTCAGAGTTTCCATCATCTCCACTGGTACTTAGCCTGCTTAAGAAAGGCCGCGAGCATCAAGCCCCAGCTGAAGTCAGTGTCCAGATCAGATCCGCCTCTAGGGCCTTAGGAACAATTCTGGTCCACGGTCAGCTCCTCAAACAGAACCCATACAAAGAATTTCAGCAAACGCTCTCGAGCTCCTGAACTCGAGCCTCCAAGATATTCAGAGCCACTGCGTTCCCAAATCACGATACGCTCTCAACTATCTTGAGTTTTCGTAAGGTTGGTAGAACTACTTCAGAAAATGCTTCCACCAGCATTTTCCTGGTTTTCTTGCTTTCAGATCCTAAGCCATATTTGTTCCAAGTTGAACCAAAAAGTGTACTCGTACCCATCCCGCTCCTAGTAGTGGGTAATGATAGGTATCTGAACGTCGACCAATTCAGTAAGCTTAATCTAAGCACTCTTTTCATGAATTCAAAACTAAACATACTGAACCAAATCTGGCTTCATTCTTCGAAAACACTCTCAATAGCAGAAATTACCGATAGAGATGGGTGTACTTAAATATTACCTCAAAATCATCGTAGGCTATAAATTTTAAGTACCGAGTTGTACTCCTTCTCGCCAGCCATATCGAAGTGCACAAGGACTGATGTAAATGTGATTTCAAAATATACATCGAAGTAATTCAGCTGTTGAGAGTGGCGACTGAGAGAATCGTTCCTTTCCTTGCCTGTTTCCAGCGTCCGTCTCTTCTTGAACGCCCTCCAGTCCCCCCTTTTTTACCTCGAGCTTACCACAAGATCATGAAATATTGTACACAAGAACCGAAATAGAAGCTCGAGACTGTTGGCTTTTGATGCAACGCTAATTGCGAGACGAATACTACCGGGGAAATGAATCATATGTAGTCTCTTACACTCTTCTGCAGCTCAATCAACCTCCATCCCCGAGTGTCTGGATTATTGACATCTTCCGGCGTTCTCGTGACACCGATAGCGTAGGTGACGAGCTGTACCTTGTCTTCCATACCAGCAGCGAGCTCGCCGGTTTTGGCGTTACGGTAGACATGCACTTCCTGGGTTCGGCAGGTGATGATGAAGACTGGGATCTCTCCCGGTTCAAGCATCCTTGCGGAGAGTATATCCACATGCCGTATATCGAGGATCCGCCCATCGGACTTGAGACCCTGCTGTTTGTACTGCTGGGCCAACGCTGCATAGACCTGGTACTGCGCAGCAGAGAGCCAGAGCTTAAGTGTTTCGGTATCGCCCCTAACGTACGCGTCTAGAACTTCGGGGAGGATGTATTCGCGCATTTCTCGAAGGAATGGCTCAACCTGAAACGTCGGGTCCATTTCCCTGAATTTTTTGATGACCATGGCTGTCTCATTCTCAGCGAAGAAGCCGGCGATCTTGTCGGTGACGCTGCGGGCGGTAGAGACGAGGGGATTTTCGGATTCGTTATAGGAGGATTTAAGGGAGAAGATGGATTGCATTACGCGGCTGGAGTCTTTGAAGTTCTTCCACGTTTCATAGGCCTTGGAGTCTTTGTGAAGGGTGACATTTGTGCCTGCGCTGCGCAAGTGTTAGGAAAGCAATCACATGTTCTGTAAGATAGAGACACCTACTCGGGGTCTTCTTCCATCTTCTCGAACCTCCTGCCAGGTCTGCCGCTCCCTCCAGCTTCGTTGAGCTCCCTTAGTTCCCGCCGCTTTCGTCGCTCCTCTTTCTCAACCCATCCACCGTATTTCGAGCTGCTTCCATCGTCAATGACATCTTTGACGCCACCTACTGCTGTTTTGTAGACCTTAGTCTCCCTCACAGGCCGTGTAGCAGCTTCGATGCCTCGTCCTGTAGCGCTGACTCCTGTGCGTAGCCCTTTGACCGGTAACGAGTCCCACGTCCATGCAGCTCCTTGCCCAACAGCTTTGGCGGTACCTTTCAGCGCTTGAGCGGTACCTGACGTCGCTGCGCCAGATGCAGCTGTGTAGGCGGCTCTGGCTCGTTTCACAGACTCGTTTTCGCTGAAATGTTGCGCTGACGCAGAAAGCTGCTTCGTGGATTCATTCCACTCCTTAGAGGCTTGAAATTCAGTCTTGAGAGTCTCGGTGAAGACCTGCCATGGCGACTTGTTTCCATGAGGTGGTGGGGGCGCTTCCTCTTCGCGCTTTCTTCGCCCTTTGTCGCCCTCCTTGCCCTCGGAAGATGCCTCCTCTTTCCCTTTCTCCTCTGCTTTCTCTTTCCTTTGCTCGTCTCTCTCTCTCTTCGCCCGATCAGCATTCTCTCGCGTAGCTTCTCGATACGCCTTTTCTGCAGGATCTTCCTCTTTTGCTGTCGTATCGCTTGTTGGCGTTTCCTGTTTGGGAGACTCTTTTGCTCTGCCGTCCGATTTCAAATCTCGGAAGCTGATAGCGTAGGCGTGTGATGTGGTGGAGAATGCTTTTAGTAATGATGGAAAGGACTGGTGTATCTGGGAGGATGAGACGAGTATCTGGATGGGCGTTCGAGAGGATCGTAGATTAGTGCTATCGCTGAGCTGGCTTTGTATCCGTCGGAAGGGTACTGTGCGGCCTCCAACGAGGTATGCAGAGGAAGTAAAGCATCGTGCTGCTAGATTGCCTCGAGATCGTACATTCGGCAAAAGGCGTAGTGGTGACACCATGCTACTCTCCTTCTATAGTCCTATATCCGGGGGAGACTTGACTAGCCCACAGTGAACCAATATTCTGGGTAGCAAGTGTATGAAGAATGATATAAGACCTCCCGAATCGCAAAATGTCCAAGAGCGGCAAACTCCATGCAAGTCTCCGGGGGGTCTATGGACTGCCGTACTGTGCTCGGGTAAGCTACATACCATTATACGACAAAGCATCCTCTATAAGGCCCTATCACTACTGTGAACTCGGCATTGGCCATTTGAGGTCCACCATGGCGCGCCCCATATTACGACTACCACCACCTCTAGGCTCAGTATGTTTTTCATGCCGCCTGAAATTATCTCCGCCCGGTTCTCGACTATTACGCCTCCAGTCCAAGCGTCTTTTAACCACCACCCCCCCAAACCTCGCCGCCTACGAACCTCCCTCGCCATATGTCGACTCCGCTGCGCCCTCCACCTCATCTACTACTCTGGATTCTTCTATACCAAAAGCCCCAGCTTACACACACCCTGATTACCCCCAGCTCGCCAAAACGCCTGGAAGGGAGCGGAGGCTGACCGACCTCGACGAGAGACCAAAACCCCACCGGCTGCACATCTACGCCACCAAACACAATTGCCATATCACTCTTGCCGAACACAATCGCAACGCCCTGATCTCCGTCTCCGCCGGTAATTTGGGCTTCAGAAAAGCGCAGCGGGGAACATATGATGCCGCATATCAATTGGGGGCATTTATGATGGGGAAAATCAACGGGCAGGGCATGTTGAATGAGAACTATCCGGGAAAAGGGGGCCCGATCGAGCATTTGGAGGTTGTGTTGAGGGATTTCGGGCCGGGGAGGGAGGCGGTTACGAAGATTTTAATGGGGGCGGAGGGGAAGAGGGTTAGGGAGAAGGTGCTGAGGGTCATGGACAGTACGAGGTTGAAATTTGGGGGGACGAGGAGTAAGAAGCCTCGAAGGCTAGGATAGATAGGCGTATTGTCAACACTAAGCAGACGCCCACGTATCTTGTATGTAGGACTTGGGTGTGCGATATGCAAGATCATTTGCTACAACTAGCAGATTCGAAAACTTTAGCATATTATGCGTCGCTAAAGAATTCTGAGAATTCTCCGAAAGTCTTCTTCAAAGAATGGCACATATCTGCTCAATGAAAATTGTAATATCAGCAGGACATAAGCTGCTGTTCTTTGCACAAGCCTGGGAAGCCTGGAAGCTGCGCTCTGCTTCATTCTAGGTGACCTTCGAAAAGCCATTGCGATAGGAGATATACATTCAGAATACCCACTCAGCTGTTTCACCAGAAAGGGGCAGCCAACCCCGCCAAGGCAGCAAAGCTCCACCTTAAGCCTTATGGGCAACCCATTTATGGAAGTCACACATTGATAATTGCGGAGTCTGTGTGAAACCCACTGTCTGTCCTATCGAGTGGAACGGAGGACGTTTGGAGACGGCGTCGAGCTGTGGAGACCAAGCAGGCTGGCGCTTCTCTCAGGGGAAGAAAGGACATGACGATTCCTTGATGAGCAGTGAGATCCTTGTGTTCGGGTACTTAGACGTTCAGAAGCTTTGCATTGCTTGCGTTCGGATTCTAGGTGATTCAGACCACGGATATATACCCCATGGGACGTGTTCATTGTCAATCCGTCACGTATGCAGAGCTCTGACCTCAGAGCTTGAAGGTTTCAACGTAGCATACCACCTTGACCGAAAGCTTCGAACGCTTCACCATCCATAAGACCGTGGATGTAACATTGGCCAATACAGACGTCCAACCAGTCGGAGTCTGGGTGCGTGCTCAATATATAAAGGACGGAGCCACCGAAAAGAATGCAGACCCTGTCGCCGACTTTCGTGTCTTTGGGCACCAAGCCCATGAAGCCGTTATTAGTCCACACAAATCTTCGTCTGTGGGTGGCACGTTTCATGTCCCCGAAAAGTGACCCTGTCATAGCGACGTCTGATGGGCTTGAAATTGTATCCTCGCTGTCCTCGAAATGCCAATCTATTGCGTGGTTACGTCTTCGAGTATCGAATTGAACATGATAACCGTCGACGATATAAGTTCCTATCCTAGACTTGGCATCAGCGGTGACGGTATGAAGAAAGGCCGACCGCGCATCTTGGAGAGGCGCATGGGGATCCCCAGTGTTTCTCGGTCGAGATATCGTGGACGTTATCTGAGACACGAAATATTTCCTTGATGCCATCAATCCTGGCGCCTTTGACCTCTGCGCAATTTCAATAAAAAGAACCTCTTCCAGTGCACCGCCTTCAGCTCTGTACAATCGATCAGCTGTAATTGACTCTTTCGAATGCTTGTAAAGAGGAACCGCGTTCAGGGGTTTTCGCCAATCAGGGAACCAAACTTTCGGGGTCGTTGAGGTCACATCGTCAAGACATCCTAGGATGTCAAGCCTGTGGCCAGGTTCGGCCTTCCGCATCCAGACCTTTGCAAGGTCTCTGCAGACCTCTTCGACTGGGCTGTTGTAATCAGGCTTAATATGACTTACGATCGGATCCGTCGTAATTCCAAGAGCTGCGTACACTCGGTCCCGAGGATCCGTAGCCTCACGAAATCGGAATTCATCTAGAACAAACAGTAAAGACAGGCTACTGGTTTGGCGGCGCTCCCTCATCTCCATGTGACTGAGCGGAGCTGTATCCCAGCTCGATCGTAATGAAGGTAAAACCCGAGACGCGCGCTCATAGCCCATGAAATTTCGAATAGAAGTAGCATTTTCCCCACAGAAGAGTACTGTTTCAGTCAGACAAGTACCCTCCTGAACGATCCATACCCGCAACCACCACTCTCGAGCGCAAAGCTCCGCAATAGCAGCCCCAGCTCGAGCAGTCTTCGACCCCAGTTCTCCCTGAAATCTGAGGCTAGAGGTTTGTAACCGACCTTTGCGCGCAATGGCATCCAATCCGTCTTTCTGCCGGGCAATGATAGTAACGCACCAGATCAACTTGCCCACCTCCTCGAGTTTACCAAATGCTAACTTAGTATCCTGAGTGAGTAGGCCGAGCCATCCGTAAACGGCTGCGCTCTGCTCGAATATGGCTTTCATCAAATGAACTTGTGCGTTGCGTTCCGAGCGGTTCATTTGATTGATGCAAACAGCGTCAATCCACAGCAAACATTCAGTCTTTCCTATATGGCTCCAGATATTAGAAAGGGCGTTGTACAATCCATGGGTGATTGGTAGCCGGCAGCCATTGATGATCGCCTTCTCTGAGAATTCCGATGAGCCCCACACATATGAGAGGGCTATATACTTTGATACATCTCTGATGGCGTAATCGGACATTTGAAATGTAGGATCTCTGCCGTCCAGAAGCTGCAGTAGTCTGAACTTATGGCCAGGCAGGGACATGTAAATGAAACGACCGGGTATCTCCTGGTTCGAAAATGATAGTGAGGAGAGCCCACACAAGATCTTTAGACTTTAGTGCGGCTGATAAACCTCCAGCCGGCCCCTCGGGCTTGATTTCAAAAGACGTGGTAGTCTATGATGCCCCGCTGTCGAGTTGAGCACGAGGGTAGACCTACAGCCCTTCTCGAGAAGTAAGAATTGAGCTGCGAACGATTTAGCTTGAATGCGTACTAGGGCAAGTGTTGACTCGCTCATTGTAAATTTCCGACTCCAAAACTTTTGACGCTTGCCGCTGTCTTCGTAATTCTATGCGTGTATCTCGCAAGCTTCGTGTCTCAATACCCATTCATTGAGTACTGCCAGTGCTGGTCAATATAATCATTTGGTCGGTCTTAGGCTCTGTAGCCCTCTGACAAGTGCAAACTCGATCAATTGTAATTGTTCAAGGCTGCCGCGTTATTTGACATCAAGCCTGACCGACACGGAACATTGGAGGAAGTGGCACACGATTAGCCAACTTGGCATGCATCAAAACAAATGTCGGAAGCGGATGGGTGAGACTAGCACGATATATCGAGTTCTTCTGTAGGAATACTGAGACACTGAAGTTTCAACCTGAGTGAAACCCAAAGAAGAGACCCCGCAAGGACCAGGGGAAACTTGCGATCGAAGGCCAAGGACATGATGGAGGTCTCTGGAAAATCATTTCGGACTCGTCTCATCGCACTAATGCAGCTGGTACATGGTAGCTACTCCAAGCCTTGCGCCTCCAACGCCTTCGCTAAGCCCAGAGAATAGCAAGTGCGTAAAGGTCTCATGTCAACGACCTTTGGGAAGTGGCGCCCTCTCACTCGCCGGCATGCCCCTCCCATCAGTATCTCTTACAACACTTTTTCCCTTTCCACTACCACCTTTCCTTCGATCACGATCACTATCCCAGCCCTCATCGTCACTTTCCATCGTGCTTCTCTGAAAGCTATGAGCGCGATTATACTCCTGGCGTAGCATCGAGGTCCGCTCGTCTTCCTCGTCCTCCTCTAGCAGCTCTCCATCCGCAGTATCATGATCTGGTGGCGCGATCCATTCCCGAGGCACAACGCAGGGAAGCGCAACGCCGATACTAGCCGCTCTATTCAACCAAGCTGGCGCAGGCTTGCTGGTCAGCTTTTCGCACAGATGACTGGTGAAGTGGTTGCAATTATTCGAGAGGAGATTGTACGACGGCCCTAAGAACTCTTGCGAGACATCCTTGATGATCGACTCGATCTCGTGCTCGGCTTGAAAGGTGAAGCCTTGGAGGAGTTCGCATCTAAATGTTCCGCCTGGTGGTTCCATACCTGGCCTCGTCCAATATACGCCTGATGCGCCAGGCCGGTCATGGCCTCCAAATGCATATTCCCTGTTCAGGCTTTTGACAACAATGCCGGTGTGGAGTAGGGAGCTGCCGAAGAACCATAATGTGGAGGCGAGCTTGCCCGGCTGAAGAAGTTTATGGTCAACTTAATCGTCGTTAGGAGATGGTGAAAGGACATACAGGAAGAAGGTCGTAGACGTTGATTACAATTTCTGTTCTCTGTACAGCGGTCGACGTTCGACTCGCTTTCGGACGTTCAGCACGTGGTGCACTTCGGATACTAGAGTTCCGCGCCTTGCCCTCTGGGGCCATCAGTAGGCAGAGCGTAAAGTAAACAACAAGCGAAGAGAGTCTTGGAGTCAGAGATGGAGAAAAGGTTCGTTTGGTCGCTCAGTTCCCCACAGGCAATGCTCCGGGGCGGGCTCTAGGCGCTCTAGGCGAGTATCGATAGCGCTTAAGCGGCACTTGGCCCCAGAGCGAAAATCCAAAGCTTGCACTTTGAAATCAATACCCTACATCACTCCCCGCAATTCACGCAATTCACATCAGCGAGAGGGGCTATTGCTCACTCTCGAGTCGATTGCAAACACGACGATCACTCTAGGAGTACCATACATCTTCACTTCAGCAGCTAGTCGGTTTCAACTTTGGGCAGCGGGATCTGCATTTGTGCTCGCACACCAGGCGAAGACGAATTCAACCTCAATTCCTAGTCAACTCGAAACAGTCTCACGACCTTTCTCGACATCTATAGCCAGGTACAGAAGCAGGATGCCTCCTAAGAAGAAAGAGGAGGAGAAGAAGGTGCTTTTAGGGCGACCTGGGAATAGTTTGAAGAGTGGTATCGTGAGTAGGACGCCGCGTCCTCTCTCGCTTTACCTGGCTCAATTGCTGACCCTGGTTGGATTGACAGGTTGGTCTCGCGAACGTTGGCAAATCGACTCTCTTCCAAGCCATCACAAAATGCTCTTTGGGCAATCCTGCCGTAAGTCTTGGTGACGATCAGGCTACCCTTCACAAGCTTAAAGACACAGAATTTCCCCTACGCTACAATTGAACCCGAAGAGGCGCGTGTCATTGTGCCCGATGCGAGATACGACTGGCTATGCGAGAAATACCAGCCCAAATCAAGAGTACCCGCCAATCTCACAGTGTACGACATTGCTGGCTTGACACGGGGCGCATCGACTGGGGCTGGTCTTGGGAACGCTTTCTTATCACACATTCGAGCTGTCGATGCAATCTTCCAGGTCGTCAGATGCTTTGACGATGCCGAGATCATACACGTCGAGGGCGATGTTGACCCGGTACGAGACCTCAACATCATCAGCGAGGAGCTGCGCATCAAGGATATCGAATTCACTGAAAAAGCGCTAGAGAACATAAAGAAGCAGACTCGGAGAGGCGGGCAAAGCCTGGAGATGAAGAAGCTGAAAGAGGAAGAAGCTACTATAGAGAAGATTCTAGCCTGGCTCAAGGACGGGAAGGATGTGAGGAAGGAGAACTGGACACCTAAAGAAGTAAGCAGCAATCTGTCTCCGAACGCATTTTGGTCCCGTCCTTGCATGATGAACAAGAGCTATCACGCTCTATAATCCCAGCTCGTTGAGCGGCTCAACATCTAACGCAGAGACCGCGTTGAGATAAAAAATAGCTCTGATAGGGATACCTTTCCCTTTTGTCTACTCTTCGTCGACTCATTGGAAGACACTACTAACGCAGTCGAATGCTAGGTCGAAATAATTAACCCTCTCTTCCTCCTCACTGCCAAGCCAGTAGTCTATCTGGTCAACCTCAGCGAAAAAGACTACATTCGCCAAAAGAACAAGAATCTCCCCAAGATTGCCGAATGGGTCAAAGAGCACGCGACAGGCGATCCCATACTGCCTCTTTCGGTCTCTTTCGAGGAGCGCCTTACCCGGTTCGAGAATGACGCCGAAGCCGCGGAGGAGTGTGAAAAGCTGGGAACAAAATCTGCGCTACCGAAGGTCATTACGACCATGAGGACAATGTTGGATCTCGGGAGCTTCTTCACTACTGGAACAGACGAGGTCAGGCAGTGGACCATAAGAAATGGCACCAAAGCGCCACAGGCTGCTGGTGTGATTCATGGCGGTACCCTACGCGATATAAGTGCCCATTGAGGTATGACCAAGGCTGACTCATGCTGTTACAGACTTCGAAAAGACTTTCATTCAATGCATTGTCTACAACTACGATGCCTTGAAAGAGTTTGGAGATGAGTCCGAGCTCAAAGCGAAGGGCAAGGTCATGACCAAAGGGAAGGACTATATTGTGATGGATGGAGATATTATATTGAGTATGCCTCCCAACGCCCCTGCTGGAATCAAAGGGCTAATAATTTCCCAGTCAAAGCGGGAGCTGCAAAATCGTAACAATATCTTGCCAGTGTCAGCAATGATTGGGCTAGATGCCATAGTCCGCAGCTTTCTCGGGCATCTCTAACCCGAGGGAGGTTGCAAACACCCGAGCAGCCGTATGGGAAGGCTCTGCATGTACACTAGCCTTTCGCACAACCCGAGCTACAATATTTCATGCACGATCATTATTGAGAGAACTCAAACCCTTCCCTGCTGCATTAGATAAAGCCCACATTCGGTACCCAATCAATATCGAAGCTCTGTAGCTAAAGCCACGCTCAATACAAAATGACATCACTGAACCTCTATTGATCCCATTTCAGACATTCGGCATTCATAACAGTCTCTATATAAGCGTTTCCGACTAATATGCAAGGCGTTCACGGACCCTTCGTTGGCTTTGGTCTCTTGACCGTCCTGTCTATGAAAGGTACATCCCCACCAGCCAGAAGATGGACAGCATCACCAGCCTTTAAACATGATGGCACCATTTCCATGTATCCGCTCTTGGTCAGGCAATATCTTCGCCCAACGGCAATTCCCATTTTGCCCAAAAATCGCGAGATCGCCCTTGGGTGTGTCTCCCCCGCTCGGTAAAGCGATCTGTTGAAGAGTCTATCGTGCTGTATTGTCAAATTACAACGGCAGTAGTCGTCATCAGTACTTGGGCACCGATCAACGTCCTGGCATGTGTCCTTGTTGCACCAGTTTCCTGGTGTCTGATTCCCAGCTCTTGTAGTGCATAATTTGACCCATTTGCCATCCCATGTTCCCCCATATACTCTCTTTGAAGCGGTGGAACACTGATGAACCTTCTAACCTGAGACAAGGCCGTCTGGGTGCGGCTCAGAGGTCGACAAATATCGACTACACAGCGAGCGTGCGCGCTTAGCGAGACGAACACACCTTCTCCCACTGTTTCTATTAGAGTACTTCGGCAAATCTGATGCCTGAGGATTTTGCAGGCCGAACAGATCGGACTGATACGTGCACACTTCATCCTATTGGGTATTTATGCCAAGCCACACGACACGTAAGACGCACATGAGAAGCGCTGAAATTATTTGTCTAACTCAGAAACCGTCTTCGTCAAAGTCCTGATCCCCTTCGTCTTCATGTGAAGCCACCACGAACTCATTCTCGGCGAGTGGTTCCATGTCGGCACCATAATCTTGATCATCTTGCTGCTTATATGCTTTCACCATGCTTTCACTCTCTTCGGCTTGTTGCATGCCTTCGCCGGCATTTCCAGGAGGAGCGCCCATGAAGGCTGTGTCACCAGCCTTGTGCACAAGCCATCCTGGATTGGCAGCGAACCACCTATCGATCTGCTCTAGACTCTTTCCGGCTGTTTCGACAATGAAGTAGTAGACAACAGGCACGAAGCACGCGTTAAGGATGGCGTACACGAGGTAAAGTCCCCAGTGTAGGTAATGTATACCAATCGGCGTTGTCTGCACAACGACATAGTTGAAAAGCCAGTCACAAGCAGTAGCCAAGGCAGCACCCTTCGTCCGCATGCTGAGCGAATTGACTTCTGCGGGATAAAGCCAGGGCGTGGCGACCCAGCCGAAGCCAAAAGCGAGGAAGTAGAATGTGATAAAGACTGTTGCAACTATTCCTGGGATCAATGCGCCTCCGTCGTGGCCGAGCTCTGTGCTGATGGCAATGCCGAGCATGGAGATGGACTGTGCTGCTGCCATTGACATCAAGAGAGGTCTGCGGCCGAGTCGCTCGATAAAGAATACGGATGCAGCTGTGGCGAACATGAAGAGTACTGCGTTTCCAGTAGCCAGAACACGGGATGCGAGCTCTGGCAAGCCGACGCTTTTATGCAGGACCAGAGGAAGGTAGTAGCATAGCACGTTGATACCGGTCAATTGCTGGCTACGATGTATTAGAAGCTTGCTCGCCATATGGCAATCTTACGATAACATACCAGACTTGTAGCAGCATTCCCAAAAGAAGTCGTCTGGTTGCCTGACCACCTCCGAAAATCTGAGCCCAAGAAGCTTGGACCGCTTGCTCTTGGCGCACAGAATCGCTAATCTGCTTGAACTCTGCTTCGACGTCATCTTCGCTCAAGCTCGCAAGGACAGCTTTTGCCTCCTTATCACGCCCTCGAGCAAGTAGCCATCGAGGCGACTCAGGAAGTATGGGCACCAGCGTCAGGATAATGACAATGAAGATAAGCTGGATACCCAATGGAAATCGCCATTGGGCTTCTGTCGTGATCCTGCTGAAGGCAAGAGTGATGACATTCGAGACCACGAACCCAAAGACGTTGACAACCATCTCTTTGACTACAGCCTTGCCCTTGGCATGGTTCTGTGACGTCTCGACATGCCAGACTGGTGCTGTGGCAGTATTACCTCCATTCCCGACCCCAGCAATAAAGCGGCCCCATAGTAGATGGTTCATCGAACGGGCCCCAGTCTGCAGCAAAATACCACTCGTCATGATGATGGTGAAGAGAATGAGCATTCTTTTCCTGCCAAGCCATTCTCCAACAGCCAAAGTGAGGATTGCCCCTGCGAAACAGCCCAGATCGTAGATGCTCGTTACGAAGCCCGTCAAGGACGGAGACGGATGATGAAAGTATTCTTGAAACTCATGACCAACGATGATACCACCAAAAACCCCTTGTTCGTAGCCAAAAAGGCACATCACTGTACCTGCAGCGATGGAGATGAGAGTATGCAGGCGTCGAGAATCGAAGCCATACTTTAAGCGTGGTCTTTCAGCTACCTTCTTGCTGATTTGGAGAGCACTCAGCGATGTAACGCGAGGAATCTCGTCAGCTCCATCGATCCGTCGGTAGGACATGCTGAAGCTTGATGGCGAGATGGCTGAGAGGAATGGTCCGTTTGGAGTAATTTTGCTGCGCCCGCCTCATTGTGACTGCTAGTCTATCATATTTTCATTGTCGAGTTCTGTACGCGGTACATTGCCTTGTTTAATATGGAAATAGGTGATCAGAAGGCATATGATGTCGCGTGATGGAGTAAGTTGGTAAACCCCTAATTGCAAGATGCGAAGCCTGCGCTAGCGACTATCACCGAGTCTAACCCAATCGCTTGTAGCACTCCCGCTTCTAGAAATAGGGCTATCAGGCTTGGCGTTGAGCTGACGGTGAGGACGGCGGTCTTGTTGCCCTTTCCACCACGCTGAGGAACCGCTTACTCTAGATTCGTTCAGTGGCACCAAACACCATAACTATCGGCATCTATCGGCTCTAGATCGATCAAATGAACTCGACTCGACATCTACGACGACCCCTCCTCAATTATACGAGTATACTGATCTATCGTAATGATGTCGTCTCCGGGGCTTGCATCAGCGCTTCCGATTGGAATTATAGCTACAAGCATGGGGCTTTCAATGGCTACGTTTCAGTAGGTCTAAGATATGGGGTCTAGCGTCAGTGCTCTTGGAGATGTTATGATGAACGGTGGTATTCTTCTCTTACGGTTTCAATTCTCAACGTTGGCGGGTGAAGACCGTGCGATTGTTTCCAACTCTGGTATGGTTAATACTTTTCTGGGTCTAATCCCAAGAGGTATCTGGTTCCGATATCAATTTAGCCGGTACCTGATTTATTTCCGGCTGAATGCCCCACATTTAACCCCACGAACCCCTCACGTGTCACGTCACATGTCACGTCTCCAGGAGAAAGTCCGAAAGAATTAGAATCTCTTACCATTCCGTAGTAACACCCAATCCATTCGACGCTGAAGAAGACTGACTCGTCATCCCCTCGTACAAGCTAAGCCGTTGAATCATGGCCAGTTCCAAGATGACCTCGTATGTGCCCCCCCAAGAATGCACATGGTTTCAAGAAAGGCTGATCTTTTCCTCTAGGAAAACCTTCACTCTGAACACCGGCGACAAAATTCCAGCAATTGGTCTCGGCACCTGGCAGAGCAAACCCAATGAAGTCCGTGGCGCCGTTCGGATCGCTTTGCAAAAGGGCTACCGACATATCGACACTGCGCTAGCATATGGCAATGAAGCAGAAGTTGGCCAGGGGATCAAAGACTCGGGCGTACCAAGAGAGGAGATATGGTTGACGACGAAGCTGGACAATACGTGGCACCATATTGTAGAAAAGGGAATAGATTCCAGCTTGAAGGACTTGGGCACAGACTATGTCGACTTGTATCTGATTGTGAGCAATTTCGTCCAATGCTACCGTGATACTGTGAAATTCCATGAGCTGACAGTCCTAGCACTGGCCATCATCAACGGATCCTAATGACAAGAAGAAGCACCTTCCTGACTGGGACTTTATCAAGACATGGTATGGCCACCTTGATCCCCACTCACTTGTCTATACTGACACCCTTCAGGCAAGAAATGCAAAAGCTGCCCGCAACTGGCAAGGCCAGGAACATTGGAGTCTCTAACTTCGGCATCAAGAACCTCGAAAAGCTCCTCAACGACCCTTCTTGCAAGACCGTCCCAGCCGTCAACCAAGTCGAACTCCACCCCAACAACCCATCACCAAAGCTCGTCGCATACTGCAAGGAAAAGGGCATACACTGCACCGCGTACTCTTGCCTAGGCTCCACGAACTCCCCTCTATACAAAGACCCGACGTTGCTGAAGATTGCCGAAGCGAAGGGCAAGACGCCCCAGCAGGTACTGTTAGTCTGGGGACTCAAGCATGAATGGTCTGTCATCCCAAAGAGTGTCAGTCAAGCAAGAATCGAGAAGAACTTTGAGCTGGATGGGTGGGATCTGTCGGATGGCGAGATGAAGCAGCTAAATGGCTTGACAGATCGATTCAAGGTTTGCCAGGATGGGTGGCTGCCAGTCAAGGTATTCTTTGGGGATGACGAGTAGTCTAATAATTGACACGACAAACCCAAACATCTAAAATACAAGAATAGATAGAGGACAAAGCCTTGAGATTTCAGTGTTCTGTGGTATTTTCGCTCACATGTGATCAATTCTTCCCACCACACGTGTACATCAACGTCGATCTTTTTTCACAGCTCCATTTGCAAAGAGTTCTATCGCAAACACAATCCACTACTCAAGGTGTACATTGGTTCGAGGTTGCTGCTTACCAAAGTGTCCGAGCTTCTTGTCACTTTCTCGGGTACATTTGAAGAAATGTTTTCGACAACAGTCCGCAAGGCTGCCGAGCACGTATTATATAAAGATATCATCCTCTTTCTCTCCCAATCCACCATATGCACACAAGATCCAAAACTCTCGCACTATCATTCTCCAAGACAATACATCCCCAAACGACTCAACCTAAAGATAATATTCTACATCCAACCATCCACCCCACCCCTTACGCAAACATGAACAACCAAAAGTCCATCGAACAAATATACACAACGGGTTCAAAGGTGACATGGCACGCTCCTACAATACCCGCACAGGCGGCTGCAACATCGAACTCGCCAACCACCTCATCTCCCTCGTCACACCCTCCCTGCCACCCCAAACATCATCTCTCCGCATCCTCGACAACGCCTGCGGCCCTGCCGTCCTCACATCCGTCTGTCTCCAGACCGCCGCTATAACCGAGCATAAAACCGTGCACATCTCCGCCGTCGATCTCAGTGAAGATTTCACCACCAACAATCAATCCCTCATCGACTCCACCCCTTCATGGACCACTAATGGCACCACAGTCGACACGGCAGTCATGAATGGCATGGACTTGCAATTCCCCTCCAACACCTTCGACGTCTCCTTCACCTCCCTCGCCATCTTCGCTTTCCCCGACCCCGTCAAAGGCGCCGCCGAACTCCACCGCACACTCAAACCCGGCGGTGTCGCCGCCCTCACGACTTGGAAAGATGTAGGTTGGCTGCCGCTGTTGCATGAAGTCGAGGCGATCATCAAGCCTGGGAAGGAGCTGACGACGTTTCCGATGTTGGAGCCGTGGCGGGTGCCGGGGCAGTTGGAGCAGACGCTGAGGGAGGGGGGGTTTGAGGATGTGGTGGAGAGTTCTGTGGTGGTGCATGCGTGGTATGAGAGTGAGGAGAAGGCGGCGGAGAGTTTGACTGAGACGCTGAAGTTGATGGTGGGGAAAGGGTGGAGTGATGAGGAAAAGGAAAGGATGGAGGGTGGATTGCTGGATAATTTTAGGAATGGGAGTGAGTATGCGGTTTATGGAGATGGGGGAAAGGTGGGGTTTGAGATGATTGCTTGGACTGGAGTGGGGCGGAAGTATTGAGATAGATACTTTGCATTTGGGCGTTTGGACCGGCCATTGAGCATCAAAATCTTGAGTATTCAATGCAATTCTTTTGTGTATGCTGGCGCCGAGATTCAGCCATTTCTCGAGTCGATGACTTTTGTTACACACGCCTTTCCAGGGACATGGGATATGCTGGGTAGTTCTTTGGAGATTTTAAAGTTGCGATACGTACAGGTCCTCCATGTAAATGGGAGCAACAGCGACCAACATGTGAGACGGAACCTGTCCACGAAGCCAAGCAAAACCACCTAACAGAGTAGTTTAGCACAACTTTGGACTTATGTAGCAAAGAATAGACGGTTGAGTGTAAATTCCACATAGAAGCGATGCCAGGGGTATCATTCTCCAAACGCACCGGGAACTCCACAAACGCAACACCGAGTAATAACCCAAGGACTGCATAGCCCCAAGATACTGAAATGTCAAAGGTGACACACCGCAGGTGATAGGTCGTCAATCTCTTCTTATATCGACGACTCCTCTTATAGCCCTCTTCATACTGTCCAGGCGGTCTTTTTCCCTGACAACCATCCTCTCCGCTAGTGCTCTTATGGCCCTCCTTCCCATCTTTGCATGTAATTCCTGCCATCCTGCCAACTCTCCCGCAACAGTCTGCTGCGTGTATCTCAACTCACATCCCGTCGTCCTGAGTTCTTCCCTACTCTTCTCCGCTTTCTCTAGCGCTTCAGCATGTATGCCTTTTCTAGTCTCATCAAGGAGGCCCAGAGGCCATCGGTCCGATCGGCGGAGCGAAGATTCATGGCGGTCGATGGCCTTTTGTATGGTACTGAGGGAAATAATTAGAGCATGAGGCCGAGCGAGAGAGGATAATATGGCGAGTATGGTGAAGGAGATAGCGGTCATGTCTTCGTGAAAGAACTTGTATGGGTCCGAAGGGAGTAATTGAACGCAGGAGGCGAAGCGGGAGAAGGCTTCGATGTGGCTTGTTGGAAGAAACGAGAGTTTTGCGAAGGATTTGGCGCAGAGATCGAGGGCGATGGAGAAGTCTGTACAAAGCTGTTAGCAGTGCAAGAACAGTCTACTTGATAAAAAACTTACTCGACGAGCCAACACGGATACTAGTAGCCCTCCGTATCACGCTTTTTGTAGAATGACTGACACCTCTCGTCGAATCCCTTGCATGCTCCACGAAAATAGAGACCTCTCTGGTGTCCTCCACTGGCTCGTACTCATCTCTGATATTTTCCGCTCGTATCTCTGCCTTCTTCTTACTCCGCTCTGCCATCATCTCAGGCTGTATTTCCGGAAATAGAATGAATTCCCAGAGCAGCTCATGCGTTGAGAATGTCGAGTGCGCTAACATAATCTTCAAAAACTTGTCTAAACGCACTTGAATGTCCTGCAGCACTGCCCGAGAAGGACGCGAAGGTATCTGGAACGGTGAACGAAAGTTGAATATTGAGGGCAGCCATGACGCAGGGTGCTCCGCAGACAGCCATTTCGCCAGATTTTCAAAGTCTGTCAAAGACCTCCTGCAAGTAGTGACGCCGATCATACCGTTCTCGTTACGAACAGCAGACTTGATAATCAGACGTATCGACGCGTCTTCAATAAAGAACGAGCGTACAACAGAGGTGACTCGACCATCGGATGCTGGCACATTAGAGACGAGCACCATGTCATCGATACGATTCCGGATCTCATCGTCCTTTGCGAGTTCAACTGCGGTCATACCTCTCATTTCCTGAGCCAAAACATCAACTCTTTGGTCACCAAACAGCGCGCGGACCATATCCATTCGACCGTACTTACTTGCTACCATCAGCGGCGTAAAGCGCTTGTCGTTCGTTGCATTCGCATCAGAATCGCAGTGCCTAAGTATACGTACAGCTAACGAAGGGTCATTGACGACATGGAGTAATGTATTGCCCTTCGCATCAATGTGATCATCGAGGTGAAGAGGCTGGCCATCGCCTTGCTCGTGCGTAGCGAATTGCAATGAGTCGTTGACCATGTCCGAATAGTCCGGATGATCGTAGGACCTGCAAAGTGCGAGCAACGGCGTCTGCCCATTCTTGTCTTTTTGCCGCCAAGGTAAGAAATCGCAGAATCTCGGTATAAGGTATGGTGCGTTGAAAAGGTAATGTGCGACCGTCCGGCCTCGAGCATCAGCTCTCGCAAAATAATCCACAATTTCTTGTCGATCAGTGGATTGGAATATGCGGCGTAACAGTATCTCAACAAGGTCGGTGTGACCCAGTTGTACGGCTGCGCTCAGAAGGGTTGTACCCTCCTTGTTTGAATCTTCTAGTATGAATCTGGTGGGGAAATACTCCTCCAAAGACAAAAGATAATCCAAAGCATCCGGCTGTCGAGCTTCCACAGCCATCATGAGTATCGAGTCACCCTCAGTGTCTTGCGTCTGTGCGAGTGTCTCGTTAGATGTGTCACCTTCAATTACACTCGTTTTCGAGTCCAGCGTTGTTGTGCGAGAGATGAACGAAGACTCCGAGGCATTCGATAAGCTGCGCACGTCCATTGATACACGTTTCTCCTTGCGTGTGGGTGCGGCAGCCTGGAAAGGGAAAACGTGAGCCAACGTTGAGCCTTCTGATATGTAACCATCCTCCGTCGCAGCGTTTGATTTACTGTCGGTGGTACTCTCTGCGTTCTCTCTGGCTATCGTTTCGTCATTCATGAAATCTGGGTCATAATCGACAACAATTTCCTCAGCCGCTCCATCGCCCGCAATTGGGTTCTCAGTTCCAGCGGCACCGGACTCACTCTCAGGATCGAGCATCGCCTTGATCTCCTGCACCTCGCCTTGTTTCGTAGCTTGCCATAGACGCTTGTTCCTTCGGCTCGCCTTTCTGAGACCCCCAGAGTCGGTAGCCAGGTAAGACACAACTGCTTCAAATGTGCTCAGCGCATACCCTATCTCGCCACTGTCAATGTCATCGACGAAGGTGAAGTTCCGCATGTAGGTAAGGCTAGCATGCAGATGTCGCAATTGCGACCGAACAACAACCACAAGTAGTAATGACACCAGAGTGTCAGCGTTCATGGTCAGAGTCGATGGAGCCTTCTCGAAGTCTTCTGAGCACTTGTCGCCGTCCCTGCTACCACCCGTATCCTTCGGACTCGCTTGATCACTCGTCATGATCTTCTGCGTGGCCAAGAGGATATCCATCATCTGCTGCGCACTTCCAGCAACCCCAAGGTGTCGAAATTCTCCCACACCCTTTGCGATCCGGCCCATCAGCTGCTCTTTACCCTTCCGGCCATCCTCAATAGCAATGCCGACCTGAGCGATGTCTATGTGCTGCATCCCGCGGATGCAAGATTCCAATTCATCGTCATCCAGCTTCCTGCTATTGCATAGCAATGGGAAGATGATGTTGTCGTGGAACTGTTCCGTTATGTACCTCTCGATGAGGCGCTCAACCCGGGGACCAGTTAGGTCTGTTGTTGCACCAACAAGTGACAATTGTTGCTTGTCCACTTGCTGGAATAGGTCAATCGCTGCGGTCACAGCAGTCTCCAGAGTCTCTCGCATATGGTCTTCTTCCTCGTGGACACGCAGAGTTGACACCGACGGTGCAATTGAATGCCCATTCGAGCAGCGGCTCTGAATAGATCCATTGGTCTTGGAGGACGTGGATGCTGTGGAGGATCTTCTGGAGTGATTGGAACTTTTCCGCGAAAGTGTTAAAGGTCGCTCGCGCATATCCTTACGAAAGTCATTGAATACTGTATCTAGGCCGGGTGTCATCTGTCTTGCGATCATGGGGAAGTTGTTGAGGAGCTCATTGAATGTCTTGATGTCTTTCTTGTCAATCGAGGACGACTCCGATTGCCCTTGTCCACCGGATCCATTTGAAGTCTCGCTTGGAGCTTTGGCGGCTTTCAGTAAACCTGGGAGGGTAGCGGGCGTTATCTTGATCGATTCGTAAGAGCCTACCAAAGGCCTCGAGATGTAGTAGACGAGCCATTGCTGGGCATCAAGATTGTCAGGATAGTAAAGCTGAGAGGTAAGAAGCTGTGCTTGATTCAGGTTCCTGAAGCCTGGAGACATAGCGTAAGCCTGAAAATCTGTAGCCCATCGTGTTCGTTACTACGTGCCTTTGTTACTGTAGACAAACGACTCTTTCACCACCACTGTGCGCCCATTGATTGTATTGAACTGCTTCGCCTTCCCTCTACTATCCCGCCCACTACCACCTCCAGGAACAGGCGATCCTGATATGCGGAGGACATGGCTCGCGAGGAAATCTTCAGAGGCCGCTAGGTCCGTGTATAGAGAGCCCGTCTCTCGGTCTTTCGCGGCGAGGAGGCATTCGGTGGTTGGGACAAGAAGAATCTGTGCTTTGGTCAGTGTTGTTTCCATTTGATCGGCCTCTTAGCTCCACGAAGCTGTCTCAGTCTCCGAGGGAACTCACATGGTTGTTGACTGGGTTACACTGGGAAGGGAGAGCGCTCTTGAAGAAGGCCCGTAGGAATGGATTGAGAGAGTGCATTCATCTAATATGCGAGCAATGCTGATAGCCGTAGGTTATGGAAAGAGAATTGGCAGCCTCGCTCGAGTGTGGAAGGAAAATCTGCCTGTCTGGAGAGCTTCAGACAGCATGTGATTGCAGTTCTTGAAGGCGCGCAGATCTCAAGGCTTTCGCAGGATTCGCGGGGAGAGTTTTGAATTTGTGGTCGCTATTATTGAAGGCTGCTGAAGAGTCAGAGAATGAGGGGATATTCATGTAGAGAATAGCAAGTATGCCCGTGAAGAACGAATTGCTGGTCCAGCTCGATTAGGGCTGCGACCTTACGGAGAAAGCACACGAGCACATTTCACTCGCATCAATTGATGGCCAGTCGCAGCTCTAAGGTGACATTCCTGAGTGTGGTGTTGTATACTAATGGCTCTAGCTAAGACCAGGAGTAGGTTGGGTTGCCACCTAAGGATGACTGCGATAAAGGTCACGAGGATATGCCCATGGGACCAGACCAGATGCAGAAGACCAGTGCAAGTCCCTGTCACCCGGGGACCGTTGGTGTACCTTCTTGATGGTCAACATGATACTTGAGGAGGGGTTGAAAGTCGCCCAATGACCATGTATTGCAGCGTTAATTATTTCAGCGGCTTCCAACACACGCATGCTTAGGAATGGCTTCCCGCCCATACCTGTCTACACCTGCCCTACTAGCGAGCAACGTCCTTTTTCGAACCCTTTCCTCCTTCAGTTGCAAGAACTTAGCGATCATGGAATAGCCCTGTGTACGGGCAAGATAAGGCCCTTTGACAAGACGGGAGCGACACAAGCCTTCAAGAATATATCTCTATCTTATAGCATGATCTCGACGCTAAGAGGTGGATTGTTACCCAGAGAGTCATCCGCGAATCATACTTTTACTACAGAGTAGCTATGCTCATAGGAAACTACCTACCTGTTCATCCTGAGTCGACTACACTTCCTTGGATTGCCTTGAAGGCAGTGGGCCCTTCTATCAACAGACCTTGAAGTTTCTTTGCTGGTGCATATAACCTGCATTTGGACATTTAAAGTGTAGAGATATATATAGCCCTGGACGGTTTGATGGGTGGCCTAGGCTAGTCCTGAGAGCTGGTGCATTCGTGATTCATGGCATTGCGGTTTTGAATGTGCTATAAGAATTGGTATTACAAAGTCCGAGAGACGAGACCGCGGATGCCTCATGGCTCGAATCATTGTTATCGCCTAAAAGGTCACAGAGCCTGCTAACCTCTAACACCAAATTCGGGCACTTTGGAGCTACTGGTCCCACTGAATTCGGTCTTTTTACACCAATCTCGCAATCCAACAATATCTCTATCTCCCTTGCCTTGTGAAGGCTGTCAAAATCATACTGATAAATTGGAGAAGGCCGCGCTTTACCCTGCTGTCTAGATCAACTTTTCCACGTTGGGATTCAAGCTGAAGGGTTGCGGCGCAGACATATGCAAACCCACTGCCATCCTGTCAGGGCCCGCTCATGGTGTCGCAATGTAATGGCCCATCAGGAACTTTGGGTTTCAGGTACGGTCTTTGTGAAACACGAAGAGCCCAATGCCGCAGCTGGAAACTCCTTGAAGATTCACCACCATAGTAATTATAGAGTCTTTCTCCCTGTTCTCTCTTCTCTTTCTACGTGATTGATGGACCTTTTTTATCGTAAAATCGGGTCAGAGCTGTCGTTCTCTTCGCAGGCGATCTCCGGTCACATTCGTCCAGTCATGTCAGCTTCTTGCGATCTCCGTCCAACTGAATTCCCGCGTTATGACAAAAACATGGTCGCTCCTAGTCCTTCTAGCTATTGTGATTGGGCTACTGGTTATGCCGGTTGCCCATGGTGAGATTCTATCATCGACTCGATGGACGGAGACTGACATTGCTCGATCGAGAAATAGAGGCGTTTGCAATTCACTCAGACACAACACCAGCTGCGAGTTGGTCAATCTCGTCATTCAACAATAATCCGACCCCGTCTTCGAATGGTCCGACCATTGTGTCTTTGGCCTCCTCAAATAGTGCTTCATTCGGCAGCGAGTCCAGATTACTGCCCATTGCAAGCTCAGGCGATACATCAGCTTTCTCTAGCTGTGGGCCTCATTTTCCAACACTGTCGAGCTGGCCTAGCTCAGCATTCAGCCGTTCATTTCTGACAGCCTTGTCTCTTTCTATGCCATCGAGCTCGTCAATGCCGTCCGGGCTACCGCCAGTAATCGTTGATGACAATACCTACGCGCTGGTGGAGCCTCTAGTGCAGGCCAAGCCTTCCGCAATTGATGAAAGTAGAAATGCTAAACCATCAGGACAGCTTGGATCAAGTACATTGCAGACAGCAGCAGTACCAGGCCAAGGACCAGGGGGTATCAACTCGAACAACGTGGGAAATAATTTCTCGAATAGGCCATCGAATCTTCGCTCCGGACCATCAGAGGAATCACCAGAGCCGTCGGATAAACAGCCCATTGATGTATGGGGCTTGACTTACACCACAGTCGCAACGGGACCTCCAATTCCTAGCCAAGTATTCGCCGCCATAAAAGCAGTGCAGGCCAGTGCGTCGTTGCCAATACCTTTGGCCAAAGTAGGAGGCCAAACGGTATATTATGATGGATCAAAAGCTATGGTTGGAAGCCAAATTCTCTATCCAGGATCAGCACCAGTCATTGTAGGGGGCAATCTAATGTCCTTGGAAGCCTCTTCTCTTGCTATTGGCCCCAACAATGTTCCGTTGCCAGCAGTAAGCCCAGACGCGGGTGCGCTGCCTGGGGAGCCAACTGCTATGCAGACGGCGTCTCCCAACCCTGAAGTGTACTCAATCGATAGTGTTCCCATCACGCAGGGCGGGGAAGCCGTCATGATATCTGGAACGAGAATACCTCTAGGACCATCGCAAGTCATCATTGGCGCTAAGACTGTGCGTATATCATAGAGCACCGCTCTAAATTCCATCTCGTACACGCCAGATGTCACCGCACGGCCTACGGTGATAATGAGCTCCGTGCTAGCGATTGGCTCTCAGATACTCACCGCTCTGCCGGAGGTCAGTGGTGGCTTCGAGCTGGGCCACTCATCGCTTCTTCCTGGCTCCTCTGCGATTGTAATGATACGCCCAACCTATTCTCTCAACCCATCGTCCTCGTTAAGCATTGGGACATCTACCGTACCAGGCCCATCTGTCTTCACCATTGTGGGCGAAACATTCACAGCATATCCGAAGGGGCTAGCTATCGACGGAACGGAGGTCTTCCAAGGTAACTCTGCCATCACGATATCCGGAAACCTAATCTCTCTAGGAACCTCAGACCTGGTCATCGGTATGAGCACCATCAATCTAGCTTCTGTCACAGGTCTTGGTCCGGTCCTTTCATCTGGCTTAGCGCCACCAAGCGCTACTGGACCAAGTAGTGGCTCTGGGCCTGACTTAACGAGCGTAGACGGCCATGCGAACTTACATTCAGCTTCTGAAAGGCTTAGGGCGCTGGACGTAACGACATTGATGATAACCTGGCTACTGACTACTGCCTTTCCGTTGACCTGGCTTGAAGTAATGTAGTAATCATTCTGCCTTGTTCTTGGCAGGTACTTACGAAGCGGGCACTCTCTTTGAGCTTGACAATGAACAAAAATAGCAGACATCCTACCGAGACCACGGAGATCAACATTCTCTGTCAAGCGGCTCGTTTGAGCGATTTGAGTACTTGATGCATGCTTGAAACAATGGCCTGCTCTACATCGTTTATGGACGCATTGCATTGGCTTCAGATTCGCCATATCATGATCATCTATTTAGAAAGGCTTGGTATTCGATGTGGGTGCCATGCCACAACCCTGGCTTTTCAAGGGATGCCTCTCAGCTAGTCTGAACTAACTTTTCGTATATGTTCAAATATCCAGCTCCTCCGCACATTACCGTGTTGTCCCCAGAACCTGCAGTCATGTGGAGTTAGTCCTATCCTTTTGAAGACAAAGAAAACCTGGAGTACATCTTCGTGTATGCAAAGCGAAAAGCCATGATAGCACGACCAGAATCCCGTCTTCGAAAAAAGACATGTTAAACATCAATCCCAAAAATCAACTTACAAGGCATATTGCATCCATCAGTGACGTTCGTGGCATCATTCTGAATCTCTAGCCCGAAAAAGCATCGTGTACCAAACTCTACACCAAAGTACCGCGAGCTTTTAGATGTTTGCGCGCACTGCTTGACAGTCATTCTCTTATTGAAGCCATTGCCAGCCGCCAAAGCCCTGGTACCGTTGGTTGGTTCAGCGTAACAGCCCACATACTCGTAGCCGGACGGAGGCGCTGAGGCAATGGCCATTCTTTCGTCAGGACTTGCCGAGACTACGACAGAGGGGTCAAAGACCGTCATGTTGTCAGCTGTTCCGAGGGTGGCGGGGTTGATGCCGTAGGGAGCGGTCATGTAGTAATTCATTGTGAAGTCAAACTTTGAGCCGATCTCATAGGCATACAGCACTAGTGTCGCTTGTGTAAGACCGGGGGATGCTGCGCAGTGTGAGCGAGTATCAGCAAATCGAGTAATGGTCGGGCTGATGCATACGAGGAACTAAATACGCTCCTCCTGAGCCTTTGGAGACGCAATCGTTCATGAGGCCTGTCAGCGCCTCGTGGAACTCTGCCCATCTCGATTTGCTGCTGGAGTACAGCCTCCTTGCTGGTGTCTCCTCATAGTAACTCAGCAGCGCCAGACGGAAATTGTCTAGAATTGTCAGCAATAATATCAACACTCGCTGTGTTATTTCCTTGAGGGCTATAAATTACTATTGCCCCATATTTTCGGTATTTGGACCTTCTCCTCTGTCGCCATGAATGGTTTGTATGGAGGGTTCGTCAGCTGCGGCTCTATGAAGAATCGTTTCACAAAGTCGGAGATTGGAAGCTGTTGTTGGACTGGTACGTCGGCGGGATTAGGCGAGCCAGCCCATTTACCACAGAAATGGGTGACGACGTTGGCGGCTTGGGATGGTTGAGCAGCTATACTCAGTGTCTGGGCTTGACTAAGGCCAAGGACTGTCAACGAAAAGGACAAAACGGTCACGAAATGCATGGCTAATGCTGAAACAGTTTTGCAGTAAGTGAGAAGTCCACAAGGGGCACTAAAATAATTGGTAAATGCAGATTTCACAGGAATTGTACTTATATAGCTTTCTGTTGCTTGATGCGTTGACTAGATCTCGCGGAAGAGGGTGAGGCTTGTGCATACTCCTACTAATATCGCAGCCCCTCAGCGGATGCACATGCCATGACTTGCAGAGTGTGTTTGGTCCGAGGAAGGTTCATCATTGCTTCCGACATGCCCGTAGCCGTTACGGCGGGGAACACATGGGATCGATTGAGCCCCACGAGTCAGAAGCGTATGGAACGGGACGACAATAGCGAACCACATAGCAACTCGCTCATAGTCGAGCTAATACTTCGATGCACTAAGGCAGCGCAGTCACATACGGGACAAGACGCAAGCCAGGGACAAAGGTTGGACCTCTTGATCGCCCTTTCCCCGCTATCAAGTCTACCAGACTCGGTGCATCAGATGACCATTGTGTATACATATAGTCTTCAGCGACTTCTGTTGTCGCAAGGAGAATATGTTTCATCTTTGTACCTGCATACATGCGAATGCATCCCAGACTGCGCTTTCGTGATTGATGGTGGTCAAACTACAACAAATGTGAACTGATAACAATGATTTGCTGTGGAATATACCTGTGTATGCGGAGTCTGCAAAAATGGCGCATCGCGCCTGAACCCGCTCACGAACTGTCATGCGCAAGAGAATAAGGGTCTAAACAACCTTACAAGTTCCCAGGGTGCTTACTGCACAAGAGATGTGTGGAAGTTGATGCATAGTAGTTCCTTGCGAAGACTATGGACCACTCAGGCACTCTACTACCAGAGCATGTATGTCAAGCTGTTAAAATCTAAAACCGGTATTCTTGGTTCGCTTGGTTTTTACAGCTGGGGCCTATAATCGGAACGGTGACGAACGTCTACTCGGAGATTTAGATCGAGCCAGCGAATAGGGCCCCTCAAGGCATCGGATACACTTTGTCACCAGATATAAAGTACAACGTGACAGTCTCGCGTAGCCTCACTTGACTTTTCCAGTTTTATGTCTGTGTTCAACAGGCCCAAGTGACCTTTAAAGATATGCTCTGGCATACTCGTGCTTGCCATCCTCCCTAGCTTTATCAACAAAGCCTTCTGTGCGGGAGCTTAATTAGCAAGCCCAACAAGAGCAAAATATTCCCCGAATGCCTCTGGATGTGCAAACGTGACACCAGCAGCAGCTGCAAGCCTCGTCCCACGAATTGCTGGTCAGTTGTTATTCGTTGCGCATTCGCATGCTGGCCACAAGGCTGGGGGTCTAAGCTGTGTGCAGTATGTTTGACCTATACTAGATAGGCCTCTTTCACTTTTTTTACCATCTCGGAAGACTCTTACAAATAGATTTTATGGAGCTAATTCCTGTTTGAGCTGAAACCCCGGCCGTTTAAAGGGCTCCATATGCGTTGACCGTCTGGACTCAGAAGTCTAATCGCAAATGTAGGTCGTTGGATTATTGTGTCAAACTGTCTACCACTGATAGAGCTTGAAAGGTGCAGAGGCAGCTATGGGAAAATTGACTTTTCTGCGCCACCAGGTGTCGCCACCTTTGGAGACAATGGTAGGGCCTTACAGAAGTGGACAGGTTGTGGCTGCGGCCGCGCGACTCCTAACTGCGATGTGATTGCTGGAGCTATCAGTGGATGCTTGAAGCCGCAGCCTATTGGAAATCCGCTGCTGTCGGGCGTATCACCATAAGCGCTAGAACAACGGCTGCAAGCGTCCAGCTCGTTACTGCACGCGACCAGATACCCGCAAGTGCGCATTGGTTTTCAATTGGTCTTCCGACTACCATGGCCACGGCATTAAATGCAGCCAACGTTGGGGTGATAAGTAGCCCCAAATTGCCATCAGCTGTTCTCCCATAGCCAATGTTCGGTCCTTAGTAGGATGATATTTGCACTTGATAGGCAATCAAATTGTCAACTGCAACTCTTTGGGTAGAGTGCACATCTCGGTCACAACAGACCGCAAGCTCAAGACTCTAAGCCTATTCAGCCAGCGCCTACCCGAATAGTCACGTTTTAAAGCCATTCAGTGATGTGAGACAATGGGAACGCTTGCCAGAATAGAAGAGCAGCGTTGTCTCGGTGTCCCTGAGATTAGAAGCATCGAGACCTTGCCGTGGCACTCTTTTGTCAAACCTTCGATCTCTATACAGCTTCCGCGAACACAATTGTACGGATATTTAGATCATTTGTTTTCTGGAATAGCGCGAATCGCCAATTGCGCAGAAAACGCGAACGACTTAAGCTTCTTGATAGACTGGCGAGGCTGTCTTTTGGTCTCCCACACTACGGCCTGAAGATCGGCTGTCGGCTATCACTGTCTCAAAAGATCTTTCCTGCCTAGAGTTCGACGGCAGAACTATGCGATCGATGTGAGACCAACAAAGACAAAACATTCAGCAGGCCACCCACGGCCCCGCACAGTCATGTGCGAGACGCGTGACTGTAACACGGGGGAGATCCTTTCTCAATCATCCCATGCCCTGACGAGGCAAGAATTTTTTTCGATTGGACATCACGTCTTCCATTGTGGCTTTCGTGCAGAAGTCGAGTCCACTTTCCGAAAATGCGCCCTAGGCTCTCATACAGTGATTCTGTTCTGGCTGGTGTGGCCTTTAGCCTGCTATTGTTGGCTGATAGTGGCCTTGGCTTGCCGGCTATGCCTGCTTCTTTGAACATCTCTTCTATCGAATCGTCATCTCTGTCAACCCCTGGCGGCCAGCCCACATGTGACAGTCAGATGGGTGTTGTCAACTACGACGACTGCGATGCGGCCATCGGTCTTTTCCCACGTGATCCGCGTGGTCAACCTGTGTTGCGCAATTTCTACACCAAACCGGGTGACGAGTCGAGCACTATGCCAAACGTACTGTTGCCTCTCGAGAAAACCCATGGTAGGCCCCGCAACGAAGATGGTATCAAAAATTGCTGACTTCATCGCCAGGTAGCTGTACAGCGCAGGTACTATTGGCGACTAATTTCAACGATGTGCCGCATGACCAGACCACCTGGATCGAACTTATAGGCCCATTACGCAATGTACTTCGACAATGTGCCCGTATAAAGAGAACGGGAGGAGTTCTCGTTCGTCATGGTTCGTACTTTCGAAGCCTTCCAAGTAATAGAAGCCTACTTAACTCAGGTCTCCTGCAGGCAATCGCCAAAATCTTGAAGTCGTCCTTTATGGGGCAAACTCCGTCTACTCTAAAGTTCATATTCTTCGAAATTCTGATGATCCTTTGGCAGTATCAATCGCTCAGCAAGAGCTGTTGGAATTACTTGGGTTGGCACCGAACGTCTATGAAGCACCGGAAGTGGCTGGGTCGGCCAGTCAAAGCACCAATGCCAGCGCGGCTTCAATAATCGCTAATGTCCAGCCGAGTGTCGCAGGATTATCAGAGACTGCATGACAGTTCTTTTTAGTGCCAATTCTAGCAAGAATCAGATTTGAATGACATTCATTGGAAAGCAAAACAACCTTTTCGCATTGTTTGGTTACGCATGGCGTGAGGTTTGATTCATTGCAATTATCTTGCGCACATAACGGTTTCTTGGTATTTTATAAGGAGGGTAATGGTCGCAAGAGACAGAGAATGGGTAGGATTTTGAGTAGAGTGTGATATTGACAGTTGCCCCTATCATAATACCGCTAGAATGCTGCAAGTACAGCCCACCAAACCCAGGACACCCGATCCTTATCCATCTCAGCTTGTAGACTACGCTGTAGCATACTGTTTCAATTCCATGGTTCTCGCAGTTGACGATGGGTGCATGCCGATGGCTAGAAGCTATTGGCCAAACCCAACACGTACAACGCTCTGAGTCGGGATGTTTGGCAGCATTTTGGGGAAGACATAGGCTTGAACGGAATACAGAATGTCCCTGGCCACATTAGGACTTCACAGGATGTGATTGATAGAGCTGAAACCACAGATCGATTCAGACCAACCCTGGTTCCAGGTCCTTTCTTAAGTGGAAAAAATGACCGTAGTGGAGATAATCTTGGGATGTCTGGTGTGGGCGAACGATGGAAGCCCGATTTCGAAAATTCCTGGTCTTGTTTTTGTTGTTGCTGCATGTGCCAGGATCAGATTGGAACGTGGGCTCGCAAAGGCGGAGTTGAATGCCTTCGGGCCTAAGAACCGCATGAAGGGCATCAGGAATGGCACCTCCTGGAGGATGACTATTAATGTTGAGTCTCTTGGTTAAACATATAATCTGCTTTGTTGTTATGTGGAGTGTCTACGTTGCAATTTTGAGCAAAATTTGCGAAGTGTCTAACCTGATATGCGCGAAGTTTCACATTTTGGTCTTTCTCCTCTGTAAGGTTACGATTCCCATGAATGCCACCCACGAATTCGCTGCATGGAACTCCCTCACGTGGCTGAAAGAATAATATATCCATCACGGTTCAACCCTCTGTACAGGGCAGTACCACATTGAGAATCTGTTCCACTAACGTACATCTTAAGTGGTTTAGACTTTAGGAGGAGTAGCCTGGCGGTGAAACTTCTGGTACAAAGTTGAGTGCGTGGGAAAGGAGATCAGTGCGAGGAAGAGAACTAAAGACTAATTCATTTCTTAGTGCAAGATTCTGCAAGCGCCAAGGTTTGAGGTTGCTCTGTTTGTGAGATGGCCTTCATAATTTCTTCCTCTTAAATTCCCACTTTTCAATCGCCAACACTGCCAACGAAACTGTCAATTCTTAATGATAGGCCAAATCAAACTACCTTGTGATGTGATATATCAAACTAGCATCCCTGCTTTCATTTTATCTTTCTGAAGGGCGAGATGGCGCTCTATTCCATAGTCATTGCGTACTCTACATATAGCAACAGCAATTAGACGACAGACAAGAGAAAGAGAATCGCCGGCAGCTTCCAATTTTTCCAGCACACAGTTATGGAGGATCCCCTCGAATCATTCCCGCATGTGAGGCCCTTTCATAAGCATGCGAGAGACAAAGTAGAGGAAGACATCTGGGGACGGATAGTAGTGCGTGCCATCTCGGAAAGAGCGAGTCTTCCAGACTTCGTAGATCCAGTCTTCTGTTGCAGCAAGCTCGTGACCGCGGCCAAATTCGTTGAAAAGCGCAAGCCTATTCACGCACATGAGGATGTCGAGACGGACCTTCTCATGGGTAAAATAGCCTTGTGGTATGCCCTCCGAGTCGACATATTTAGGCATTTGGTCCATGATGTGATGGCTCTCTTTGCCGCTAGCGTGGTGGAAGACAGAGTATGCCATGCCATTGTAGTCGACATCTTTGGGGGAACTGCTTAAGTTCCTTTGATGGTGGATCATAGTACTAGCTGAATAGGCCCTCCTCGTAGTAGATCAAGCTCTCTTCGCCGGTTGCCTCGAGGATGTAGTTTTGCTGATAAGCGTCCTTGACGGTAATTCCGAGAGTTGTCTCAAGATCAAGTTTACCAGCGTGGTCTTGGAGCTATGCTTTGGCCTCGGCGATGGGGTCACCACACATAGATCAGACTCGTTGAGCACATTCACCAGCATTTGGATTGGATACAGTAGAAGCCACAAGATGGCGCTGTAATCACGTTGTCGATTATCGCTACCTATGTAGAGAGTTCCTTCTTAGTCGTGGTTCGTTGACAGCACAAAGTTGGTAAAGATAGCCGGATGAGGTAGTCGCTCATGCAATGAATTGGACTCGAAGATGTCTTTGAAATTGTGGAGCCTATGAAAATTTAGGATTAGCCTCATTTGTTGGGGACGATGAGTGCAGGTCACAAGAAAAACTTCGGGAGCAAAAGCCTCTGCATGCACCGAAGACACAGCGGTGCGACTCAACGTGTGACTAAAATTGAGGCAACATCTCCTCGAAAGCCTACATGCTAAAGGGCCTTGTTTGAATCTTTGGTCTCATCAAGTAGGCCCTTGGGCAAATTGGCAATTGCATAGAATTTGGTTGTGCATGAAATGGCGGTTACCGAGGAGAGCATTACGGGGGATGCTTCCCATGACATAGCCGCATCCATGGCCACATTGACTTCGTCCTTGTAGTGATCTTGGAAGTTCTTGAGAAGTTAACTTCTGGAATCTTCTGGGGTTGAAAGGACCTTCTCGAGTCTAGACCATGGTAGAGATCGACTCTAGGCGTCGTTCGCCGTTGAAAGGTTCTGCTGGCCTTAGAAGAACGTTATTGAGTTCGAATATGAAGTTGTCAAACCATTTGAAATTGGCGTGGCAGGAATGCCTTGTCTTGAATGATTGGCACCGACGATGGACTAGTGGATGGTGAGAATAAGTCTGACGCTGTAGATGTGGACATGATGGTCGTCAACTGAACGGAATGTGTTGCAGCAAAGTCCCTGGAGTGAATCGATGTATTGATTTACCAGAAGCAAAAATGAACAAAGACTCACTTGCATCTCCGTTCGTAGATCTCGAAGGTACGCGATTTTCAACGCGGTCACACTGCGATTTGAAATGCGAAGAATGATATTGAAACAAGATCTATCCACTCACCTTTTCTTCAAAAATATTCAGCTCGGTTCTGGGTATAAAAAGAAATGCTGATCTCAAGATTCCATCAGGTGTATTCAATTTCAGGACTTTTGGGGAATACAGAGCTGTCGAACCTGTGACTCTGACAACTCGAAATGATATCGTCTCTCGTTGTGCCAATCCTGGGAGGGCGACTCCAAAGGGCGAATAGCGTCTTCGAGGTCTTTGCATCACGACTGCCTTCGATTTACATTCCGATACCGATATTGAGCGGACAGTGGACTTTGCGCCAATTGTAAAAATTACATGAGTGAGCAGGCTTCATGTTCCTATCGTCGTTGACGTGCAGCACTCGAGTCACGAAAGCGTGCAAAATTTGGGAGAGTATATTTCTGCAAATCAAGACATAGGTCCTGTCCTGGTACGCTATTGTCACTACCCGCTAATTAAGACGATGCACAGGATGCAGGATTAGCTTACGTTGAGATTCTGAAAGCTGAAAACGCCTCGTCTCGCAAGATTTTCCTACTTCTTCGCAACAACCCGCAGAAGCTTGTCCCTTCCATTGCTCTGAGGGCAAGAATAGGACCAGTGTCACTGCTGCGCTAATCCTAGCACTTGCAGGAGTCCATGGGACAACGATTGTGGCCGAGTACTGCCTAATTGAGGAGGGTTTGAACTCGATGAGGGAGCCCGTTGCTCAGTACTTTACGAAGAAATGTGGACCCGACTGGTCGGAACAGCACGTCTCGAAGGTTCTTGATATCAGATAGGCGCAGAAAACTCCTGCGGTGACCTCCAATTTGGGGAGTTGGCTCACAAATCTTACCTATGCGATAACAGAAATGACGGGAGTTTTGCGCGATACTCATGATGGCGCCGAAGAATTTCTCAATTCGGCATGCGCCTTGAGTGATGCTGACATTGTCATCGTCAAGGGGAACAATTTTGTGAAGCGTACGGATTCGTAATTCCAGAGATGATGGTACGTGGAGCCAGATATTTCGAACTCAACGACTTGACCAGGCCATTCAGTCTGGGCTTGCATTCCCAATGACAATCCGCTCTGTACCTTTTCTGCATCATTCTCTAGCACAGTGGTATTCAACCTACGTAAGCTGCTTCAAGTCTTTCTTGAAGTCTTATGATTCATTCGCAATATCCTTGACATGGGGAAGGATCTACGTTGAAGCGCCAAGAGGTAGCTGATTACCTTGCTGCTCACGCAACACCGGAAGACAGCATATCTTCATCAGCAATAGTTATGTGCGGCGCAGGAGATATCTGGACTTGTATAGCGACATAGCTAAGAAGTCAGTGCCACCCCAGGGCTGCAAACTCGCTAGGGGTCACAGTATGCGTAGTTTACTATCGGATTGTGTAAGAATTAGATCTGTTGCTTTTGCTTTCTATCTGTGACCAAGTCTATCACCCCCGAGGGCCCTGGAGTCTATCACCCAGCACTGCCTTACATGAGACGTCTCGGTCTTCCTTCACTTCGGTGACCATGAGTCGAAGAAGTTGCCCAAGACATCCTGGATCTCACCCATCAACTGCTTCCTACCCTGGACCACATCCTTGCGACGTTCATTTGACAGATCCTGTTGGTACTTGCGCGCTAAATTGTCCGATATGATGTGCAGGTATCCATACTCTGTTCCGCCTTCCAGTGAAGCCTTCGCCATGTGTCCGATCTCTGGGTCCACGAAATCGCATCGCCCTTCCATAGTATGTAGCCAGGCTTTGGTCTCATTCAGCACTGACCCCAGCGAACAATGGACGCCGCGCTTGACGCTTGGAGCATGGTGCAAGTGTGGCTCCAGCGGATTCTTCCACGTTGCCATGTCGCCAAGGAGGAGACTCTGGCCGCCCGAGGCGAGACTGTGATTTGGGATGTGTTTAGCCCGCAAGCTGCCCAGCTTGCCCACATACAGCACGCATTTTACCCCATTCAGTCTTTGAAGCACTCGGACCACGTTACCGCCAATGTCTCCCCAAAAACAGATTCGGCAGCCCAGGAATGCTAGACGATAGCCTTTCTTGGTTGTGGTGATCTTCCACGAGAAGAGCTCGTCTTCGCAGTCCCAAGGACCCTGAGTCCAGCGGTCCATCCCATCAACGTAGCCGATGACCACGATATCGACTGCGCCCATGAATGAGAGGTTGGAGTCCAGCAAAGGCATGAGGCGCTCCTTTGGAGAAGGCAGGATATATTGAACGCTGCTTGGGTTTTGGCCTTCCAGCGACAGATATGTAGCTACGATGGCAGCGTAATGCTCCACGTAGTCGATACCTGGGAAGACACGCAACACAAGAGTCCCGGAGCCATCTACCGAGGCGGTGGGACGCTGCCAATTGAAGGGTTTGTCCATCTTCTCATTGGATGGGATGCGAGCAATTGTGGTATCCCGTTGGTGTTCGCCCTTGACGATGATCCGGGACCAGGTGTTGACTTGGATGTCTGGGTGGACCTTCATGCGAAGATACGCGGAAAGAGAGGCACCCATTGTATGAGCTCTTATAGAAGCAACCGTTGGTTTCTGGAACTCCAAGCTTTGGCCCCAATTGTAAAACAACTTTTGAACGGAAGATAGGAACCACATGTTGGGGGAGGGCGATGAGAACGCGGACTGATGGTGTGGTTTGTACAAATTCGCAAGGGCTCTCAAGCAGTGTGATGTTTCGGAGAAGAGAGAACTTTGCATAAAGAAAGCATGGAAAGAATGGTGTAGAGAGAGAGGGTTGAACAAGCAGACCTCAATAAATGGCAGATGTGGGAGCTATGTGAATGCCATCAAGTCTCTATGACCTTGTAATCATTCAACAAGTTGGTCGGCGTCATTGATGGTCCAAGTCTACCGTGCAGCGCCATTATCAAATAGTCGGGAATTGCGATCCTGTCGGCAAGGGCTTCCATGAATCCCAACAAGACACCGCATGGGTTTTCCAACATTGGAAAGCATGCCCAGACTCCTCAAAAGTAACGTAAGACCCATCGAAACGAAGTCAGCGCGTCAGTCGATAATCAGATTTGAAGAAGCGATGCCACGGACGAAGCTCCCGGACCACTTAAAGTTAGCGCTTCGACGATGGGCTCCAAATGAGGTTCTTCAATGTATGCATCACAAACTTTGGTGGCATCCACGTACGTCTTCAAACATGCCACGCAATTCCCAAAGCCGATGTAAGCTGGGGGTGATGATGTATGTAATCACGTTGGCCATCGGCAAGGAAGTGAATGAGAAGGTACGCTGCATCAGGTGGTGGTTAGCGTCCACAGATGTCGAGGTCACAATATTCTCTCAGCCGAAGTGATACAAGAAGTGGACCCGAGGATTATGCGCAAGATAATTCGATGACCACTTGACTGAGTCTTCGGTCTCGTATTCGGAGGAGAACCAAGGTCGAACATGGGAAAGACAGAAGGTACATGTAAAGCTTTCCCGACGGCTTGTGCTCCGCCCCAAATAGAATAGCTCATTCACAGCTGCGAATTCTGAGAGCAATGTATGCCAAGCTATCGTACATCATGACATATCAAGTTGATAACGTATCACAGGGGCCGCAGGGATCGGATAGCTATCTTTGAGGGTGTTGCTCTCCGACTGACTAGAGGTGTGAACATCTCGTATGTCCGATGTGTCAAGATCGTCTGCGTGCTAGTGCTGCATTACCTGCCACGAATGATCTAGATGCATTTGCTAGTTTATCCTTTGATGCAGAAAAATCCAAGAGAGCGTGTTGTGCACTTCTCTCCATTTGTCATACATCATGGAAATCGGCAGAGGTTCTAGATGCAGCAAAACGCAGCCAAAAGGATGCTGACTGTGTCCAATACAGGGGTTCTCATCGTCTGGGTACTCAGCGGATGTCTTGGAAATGGTGTTTACTTGCAAGAACTTTGCACTGTACTGGAATAGCATATTTGTCTGATTAGGACCTTGGCTGTGCTAGCGGTAAAATTCCGAGACGGTGTCTTCAATAGCAAATCAAAAACTTTGCTACTATTGGAAGTCACAGCCAACTATAATAGCACAGTGCCAGACCAAACACCATTCTCAATTGGTTTCACCTCAATTGGTACGCCTCGCTGTCTGGTCCCTTAAGACTGAGTGGATACAAGCCCGTCATTCGTGTCAGATTGATTGCTCGAATATCATAGGGTGTTAGGCGACACCTAGAAAGAGAAGGGAAAGAAGACCAATCGGTCTGCTCTTTTCTGAGCTTGGGCCGAAAGGCTGGGCGCAAATGGGCCGACGAGACAATTCCATATGCGTTACAGCTGCTGAAACAAGGTTTTCTCCAACCCAGAATTGCAAAGCAGCTGGGAAGAAGCACCTGTGAATGAGACGATATAGTACCATAGTGCTCGCGTTCAGAGTCCCAGTGCAAATTATAGAGAGGCGTACGAACCGCGAGATATTGGAGAAAAATAAAATGACATAAACAACTGCTCCCAAAGGGCGGACGATCCGCCTGTGAAGCGGGTGCTGCCCGCAGGTCCTTCAAGTATGATATCAGCAGAAACAGAATGACGGAATAAGGGGGCAGAAGTCTGGTCCAGCGCTGAAATTGATGAGATACAGATTCATAACCTGGTATAAGAGAAAACTCCGTTAGCGTGCCAAGACGCCAAGCGTCTCGCTTTTACAACCAATCTCCATTTCCGACAAAAGTCCTATCAATACATTCTCCACTGTGAACATCCAAACAGCATTTCCCAAAGTCCTCTAAAGAGAGAAGAGGAAGCATGCAAAAGACCCATCCAGATTCTGATATCTCGAAAATGGCCTTAAGTTGAAGGACGTCTAGACCCCGTGCCATAAGTCGCTCCGCCGCCGCAAAATAATGGCCCTGAGGTACCTTTATCCTATTTGTCCTCGAGAGGTGTCTCATCATCAATTGCACAACGACTATCGCCTAGTGAGTAAATGAGTATGAAGGATGTCAAATTACGAGCGACCTGCGACTCGAAAGACGGCAGATTGATTGATCATCCTATCGACCTTGCGTACGAGCATCGAATATTGAGAACTTGTGTGACTGGCTAGGATGTTGTAGCAAGCGGTCATGTAGCTTGCAAGATTCACATTGGCACCGTACGCATCGGTCTGAGGGGAGGCTAGAAGCGAGCCTAGCGGGCAGGTCACTTTCAACTACACTTACTGTGAGTATCTGGATGGAATTCGTAGAGTCCATCGATACAAGCAGTAGTCCACTAGCGAGCAGCAAAGCGGCGGAACGTCCACCCCACCTCCCTTGGCAAACAAGTGTCACTGGGTGCATCGCGTCTACAGCTACGGTCCGTGCGTGGGGAAAACTCGCTCGCCCATGCGACAGCCGATACATATATTCGCTTGCGCTTGTACAGTACTTTGACCTCCTAAGATCCTGCATATATTATCAAGAGTCACATGAATCAGGAAACATTCATCGCCCTCCCGTATGGTTTGAAAGTCTGGCACCTCGAATGGTCTATTGACATCATCATGACGATTTTGATCCAGATCGCTCTACTTTTAGCTATACCTTTATTCCTCAGCTTCTCTCACGCCTTGTCCATTCTTAGCCCGCAGAACTTTACGACCAAACTTACCACCCTCGTTAACGAGCCTGTCAAGTACCAATGCTACCCAGGGCGCCTCCTCAGCCATGACGGCCGAGCAAACACCTACGACTGTGCCCGCGCCGTATGGAGTCTCCCAGGCTCCACAACGCCAGGGGTATTCCACACGGGCGGTAACCCAGACCAAGATCCCTTCGTCTTACCATTAACAACCAAGAATGGTTCTTGTCAGGTGCATGTCGGCTTGAAATTTGGTCGTGACGACGGAAGTTCGTGGCCGAGTATTGCTCTAGCGGCTTCTAGGATCATCATGTCTTGTGCAGTTGGTGATATCAGAGTCGGTCAGACTGGAGGGACAGCTATATTGGGAACAAATGAGTTTCTTACCGTCTCGGTTGGAAGCCCCCCAAGAGCTGTCACGACGGATTAGAGCGAGAGTGTCAAAGTGACCGCTGTCTCTAAGCGGGAGAACCGATAGCCTGGGTTCGCTGGTTGCAGAAGACACAATATACACATCAGGGTGGTAGACAATCGAAGCTTTGACATTCTGTGGGCCGATAAGGGCTGGCAAGACTATCTCGATCAAAACGCGCGACTCCTCCGAAGAGTGAAATACCAATGGCAATTTGCGAAGAATTTCAGTCTGCAAGCCTTCCAGAACCCACGTTATACCCCCTTTTCTTCGGCGACGTTCAATGAGATCTCTGAGTTTCAAGCAAATCACGTGGTGCGTATCTAGATATTGGGAACAGAATTGGATATCCTCCCGGTAATTTTATGTAGTAAGGATCGGTGTGTTTCAGCGGGAGACGCCTTTTTCTGCCTGCCGATTTGAAACACTTGAGCGTGAGAAGCCCGACTTGCCTGCCTGCCTGGCCGCCTTGAAAAAAAACGCCATCTCGGTCCGCCCGTTGATATGTGCATACATTCGATGTCAAGCGGGCCAATGGAGTGATAGCTCATGCCACAGAACATTTGTGGACATTAACATATAGACGGAGTATATGGGAGCTGTGCATATATGATTCTTTTACAAGGAGTTGCTATCCCCCTCCAAGCGCGACAATTTTCGCTTATGTTACAAGACGTTGTCCACACCGCGCCTAAGGGCCGAGATTGTTACGATCCGCGTGGTGGCATCAGCTGTATTCCAAATCATTCAACCAATGTAAAAATCTATAAAGACTGATAGCAATGACTATCCAGCGAACGTAGTGCAGAATACTTCTCCACTCAAGACAGATCTACATTGTCACTTTTGAACATACCTCTTGCTAACGTTCTGACTGTCCTGCTTTCTTCTGACGTGGAAAGAGGCAACGATATTTTCATGTCTCAAAACCAGCAGTTGTAACTAGTTCTCTTTGGCCTACATCCGATCACTTCTTCATGGAATGACAACATCACGATTGGACAACACATGGTAGCCAAACCACCCGCATATCTTGTAAATACCGATACTGCGCTAGTGCAGTCGTGTACTGGTGGCGTCCACGATGTGAGGGTTTCAGCTCCAAATGCTTTCTCGATGTGTGCCCTAGCACCCGATGTCCTGGCCCCTCGATGGCTAGCAATGCAAGCGGCAGGGGGACTACGTGCTATCGCCTACACAGACTTCTTCGCCAGCACCCTCTCCGCCACTATCGAAGACGAGAACGGCAGTATTTTTAAGATTGTCCTTCCAACAGGGCTTTGCGCCCAACACGTTGTTGGTAACGCGGAGGACCCCAACACTGGCATCGTCGTTAAGGATGCCACCCTTTCGTCGCTCTACCAGTCTCTGGTCTCCTTGAAGCCTGAAAGCCTATTCAATTACACAACCTCCATGTTATAAAAGAGCACGAATACCTTGGATGCTGCACTTGCGCAAGCTATCTGCGACTCTCCCGTAGGCGGTACGAGAGCGCTACTATATACTCTCCGTAGGGTTGAGGCCCAGAATATGAATGAATGGAAATGCTTTCTCTTTACACTTGGGGGTCTTTGGGGCCTAAAGTTTCTTTTATATAATAATAGAAGTTTCTTTTACATAATAATAGAATTAATTTTAAAAGAATATTAGAAATTAGGAATTATATACTCTTTAGATAAAATCTCTAATATTATTATATTTTAATTATAATATAAAAAGTTTCTTAATTATAATATCTATAATAATATTATTTTTATATTATATATAATTAGTAATCTTTAAATCGAGGCTCTATTTCTAATTAGTTTTTTTAATATAATATAATAATTATCTCTTTCTTTAAAGAATTCGCATTAGAAATTTATTATAATTATTATTTTGTAAAAGTTCTTTAAAACCTACTATAAGAGAGATAGAGAAAAATATATTATAATAAATATTAATTTAACTATTTATATATTATATAATAATATTACTTTATTTTAAATTTTCTAAATTTTAAGTTATATAATTTTTAAATAAATAAAATATATATTTAAGAAAACTCTCTAAACTCTACGAAAAAATAAGAGAAAATAGATTTCTATGAAATTTGTTAGCGATTTATATATATTATTTAAATTTCGATTATTTCTAATATTTCTAATATTTTAAATAAATAAATAAATAAATAAATAAATAAATAAACTCTTATTAATTAATTATATTATATTTTAAATTAAATTATTTTTATTTAGAAATTAATTAAGATAATAAATATTATAAAATTACTAAATATTATAATTTATTAAACTAAGTTAATAATAACGAGTTATATATATTTTAAATATATAATAATTAATTTAATAATTAATTAAATTATAAAATTATATATTAATTAGAATTAAATTAGATTTTCTAAACTTATTACTTATAGTATAAATAATTATTAGATTCTAAATATTAAATTGAATAATATCCTCGTTTTAATAATTTTTTTATTTAATTTAATAACCTAGGAAGTTTAGTTCTCGAGGAGATAATTATAAATAATAAATAATATATTATCTATACTCTTATTTATTATATTTCTAAAATAATATTTAATTTATATCGAGTAATTATAGGAGATCTATAATCTCTCGATATTATATTAAAATATCTTGATTTTTTAATAATTTTGTAAAGTTATATATTTATCTATTCTAGTTATAAAGTTTTTTTTTTTAGAAATATATATTCATACTTTATAATCTCGATTTAATAAATAAATATTTAACTTTAATTATTTCTATTTAATAAAATAAATAAAATAAATAAAATAAATAAAATAAATAAAATAAATATTATAAATATTTTTCTAATAAGTCTTTATAACTTCTCGATAATAAAAATATAATATTTTCTAAATATTTCTTAGACTACTATAATTCAGAGATATAATTATTTTTTAATAAATAATTAAGAGATAATAAATTTAAATAATAAAAATTCTATTTATTTTCGAATAAAATTCGATTTCAAAAATTAATTATTAATTATTAATTATCGAGGCTTTAATATATTCGTGATTTCAAAATATATAATTAAATATATTAATTATATAGAATATTTCGAAATTAATATAAATATTATTTTATTTCAATATTTAATATTTATTATATATATAAAAGATAGAGAATTGAATATTTATAGTATTAAATATTTAAAAATTATAATATTTCTCTCTAGAGAGTCCTACTTATATATAGAGTATTTATATTATTATAATTTTTTGACAAGGGGTTAATATAATAGTATATAATATAAAAGATATTAATTATTCTATAGAGGATTTAGCCTTAATATACTAGAATCCTAGAATTACCCTAATCCCGATAGAGCTAGCGGTAGAGCTTAGCCCGCCGTCTTAGTAAATATTTATAGTAATACTCCTACTAAAGTCTACCCTGTAATAGATCGCCTAATTTAAAAGAAAGAAGTTAACACCCTCGTTAATACGCTTATATAAGTAATAACGTAAATAGCGTCTATATATAAAAGTAAATAAGTAAATAGTATATATTCTAAATTATCGACTAATTACGGGTAGGCCCGCAGAGCCTTAAAGTTTAACGTAGAGCCGTAAAGTTTAGTATTAAAATCGCGACAGCGAGGTAAGGCGATAGGGCGGTATAGAGATAATATAGGTAACTAACGGTAGGAGCTATAATATTAATAAAATAAAAACGTATATATATAATATTATAGGAGTATTAGTATTAAAGGACTAGGGCCTTAAATATATATTAATAAAATAAAATCTTAATGTAAATCTAGGCTAGATTTAGGCTAGATCTAGATAAAAATCGTTTAATAGTACTTTTACAGTTAAAACTATTTTAGCGCGGAGCTAGTCCCGATTCGGCTAAATAATTATATAATTTTTATATTATCCGAAACTCTTTCCTATATAAATATACTATTTAGTTAAGAAGTAGCGATAACGAGGGGTATATACCTAAATCTATATAAAGGAGTATATAAATAATACTATATTAGGATATTCGGGTCATATAACTCTACGTACGACTAGGCGAATAATTTAAAACTATTAAAAAGTAGTTTTACTAGTTCTCGGTATAGTACCTCTTTAATATTATCGTAGTGCCCGTACTCTAAATAGAACTCGATAGGTAGATTTAATATAACGACTATTTCCTAATAAAGGTAGGTAAAGGGCGATAATATAAAAAGGAAATATAATTATACTTCTAGAGTTATCGACTTTAGAAGAAGAATTTAGCTTAACGTTTAGCCTACTATTTATATTTTTTAATAAATTCGCCCGCGAAAATATTTTTAATATTTATTTAACGGTCCTATATAGATCCCTAGCTTTTCTAGGATAAGAGGTATTCGGTAGCGTAACCCTTCCCCTTTTTAATAACGCGTTTATCGAGGATATATTTTAGTTTTTATTCTAGCTTTAAGTCGTCTCGCTCGGTTTCTACTACTTTAGGGTTAGTAGGCCGTAGATATTTAAAAGAGTCTTTATCCGGTAGTAGGCACTACTCTAGTTATATTATTAAAAATACGTTATAAATCTTCTAATTTTCCGGGATATTAAGGCGGTATACGAGTCTACCGATATAATTAAAAACCTTAAATAACCTAGTTATTTATTAACCGTATTTACGACCAGTAAGTTTATTTACCGGAATATTATAATCTTTATATAAGCGTAGTAAGGCCTAGTCCCCTTAACGGAAATAATAAAAGTAATAAATACGATTATAATACTTCTTATCGTATATTTAAATATAGGTAATTATATCCGAAGTTTAAATATATACTAGTTTCTTTAGTAAAACGTTATTCTCCTAGTTTCTTAGGTCTAACGCGTTATTAATAATAAAACCGAAAGCTATTTTATTTAGGGTATAGTTAATAAATTAAGAGAATATATTATTATATTATATAATTATAAAAGGTAGTACCTCTTCCTAGACTTTAAAGTTTTATAAAGTAGCGATCTAGAATTATAATATAATTTTAATAGTTTAATTTATACGCTCGCTTAATTTATCCGTTTATAAATAATAAATAATAGAAAATATTAAACTTACTTTAAGTTTATTAAATAAAGTCTTCTATAGAGTATTTATAAACTTCTAGTCGCGGTCGGAAAGAATAACCTTCGGAATACTTTAGTCCACTAAGTATAGGCGACGTAAAAGTATATATATTTATTACTTTATCTTTTATATTAATTTTCCTAGAATCGCGGTTACCTTTCGGGAAAATTTATATATAATAGTTATAATATTATCGAATCCTTCCTATGAAAGGGGTAAGGCTAGGATAAAATCGATAAAAATCGTATAAAAAGGAGAGGGCGGTATAAGAATAAATTATAGTACTCTATAAGGCTTATACCTAGGAGTATTAAATAACTAGTATTATAAATAATATCGTAAATACTCCCCTAGTTTCTTATTTAGTTTATATATATATTAATACCTAGTTATTATCTTATAGTATTTATATCTTCCTATATATAAACTAGAATATACGATGTTAAATATAGTTTTAATATATAAAGAAGGTATATATAGGCGCTCCGGTATATATACGCGATTAATAACCAAATTATCGGTATATTATATTAAACCGTTATCTCCCTTCGAAAAAGAAAGATCTACGACGTCCTCGCCGGTTTCTACGTTATAGTTAAATATATGATTTATTTTGGCCTAATAGTCGTTATTCTAGTACCTTTAAAGTAATTCTTATTTAAACTACGCGTTTATTTCTATTAATATATAGACCTCATATATATATATTTAAAGTATATTTAGCTCGTTTTCTAAAAAGTCCCTAACTACGTCCTTCTACTATAGTCGGGATAGGGCGTCTAGTACTATATATTTAGCGCTAGGTTTATAACGGATCTCTATATTTTAAAAATACTAAATATAATCTAAGGCCCGTACGATATATAAATTAGTCTTTACCGTAGATAAGGTAGTTATATTTATTTATTTAACTATATTAATCGTAGCTCTATAATTAGTATAGACGACCGTTTTAGGGGTTAATTCGACTATATATTTAATTTTAATAAATACCTATACTATTCCTACTAGTTTTATTTTAGTAGGTTAATAGTATATTTCTATATCCTTAAGAAATCGGTTAAGGAAAAGGATAGGTTAAATTTACTTCTAGTCGGGATAAGGGCTTTTTAGTTCTTTTATAATATAATAAATTATAACCCCGTAACCGAATTCCTTACTAGTATTAAAGTCGATAAATAGTTTCTTTTTATCGTCGAAGTAGTATAGAAAGGAAGGTTTAGAAAGGGTATTCTAAATAATTTTAAATAAACGGATCTCCTATAGGGAAGGTAATTTGAAACTAGTTTTCTTAATATATTCCTATCGCTGAGCGCCTATAGGGGGTACTTTATTTAGTAGCGCGGTTTTCTTATTTTATAAAGACCTAGTTAGAGTAGTATAATCTTTAATATAATCTTTTAGTTAACTAGTTATTCCTAGGTATATCTTAAGTACTATTAATATTTAAAGAAAAGTTAGTTATTTAATAATTATAAACTTTTCTTTAGAAGTTAATAACCCGAACGAGTTAACTTTCTAGTTAAATAGTATAATTAACGAATAGCCGATAAACGCCTTTTTAAAGTTAACCAAAATATTAAACTTGGCGAATAAAGAAAATACCGTATATAGGTACTAAATATAATCCTCGAGGGTCTAAGAGAATACTATAACGTTATTAATATATACTCGGGCGAATACCTTATAAATACGTAGGATCCGGTCTATTTACCGCTATATATACGTAGGCGAGTTTTTAAATCCTATTACCGTAATATTAAAAGTCTCTTAACCGCGGTATAATACGACGGTAAACTTATATTTATCTTTAAAATATACACACTATTAATAAAAGAAACTAGCCGCGTCGATAACGGTAATTTAACGATAATCCTTAACGGCGCTAATTATATTATTCTATAGAGGTAAATAGTAGACGTCTACTATAACTATAGTATTTAAACCTCGAATATTAATAATAATACGGCCCTTCTTAGTACCGTCTAATTTTATAATTTAAATAACGAAGACTAGGAAGTTAAATAGAGTAATTTATATCGTCTATTTAAGTCGTCCCTAAATATATAGTTTATTAAAGGTTTCGTTAATAATCTTCCGGCTCTCGTTATTTATAGGATAAATATATACCGTTTTAAGTACTTTATCTTCCTAGTCGGCGCGTAGTAGTATATATATTTATTTATTTTCTAGAATATTAATAAAGCCTCCTTCTACCTAAAGTATAGGGAATTAATTAATAACCTTTACTAGCTCCGGTTATTTATTATAAATAATAATACCGTTTAAAAGGATACTATCTTTTACCGAAGTAATTACCTCTATTAATAAAATAGAAGGCCGGGAACTAATTAGGTTCTTTATATCTTTACCCTTTAAAAATTATTTAAAAAGTAATAAACTAGAGCTAGCGATAACCGTACTATTAAAAGTATTTTTAATAAAAACTTCTTTATACTTCTAAAGAGGCCTTTGTATAGCGAGTTTACGAACGTCGTCATCGTTTATAATAATATTATAATAGTTATTAAACTAAACCTCGATTATTTAGCCTAGCTTTATATTCCTAGGGATTTTAACGTATTTATCCGTCTTATTCTTTATAAGTATTAATTTTATTCTATCGTTAACGATTCCGGTAAAGAGGTATAGGTTAGTATCTACTAATTTAAAAAAATAGTCTCGTATTAATAGATTAAATTTATAGACTTCGATAATTATTGTAGTTTATAGGGGGATAACCTTTATTTTCGTAGTATATACCGGCCGGTTTATATTTATATCTCTTAAATAGACGTCGATAGGGTACTCTATATCGTAGCTACCGATATAGGCGATTTACCGAGATACTAGTATATTAATCCCTTTAGGGGCCATAACGTCTATATTAATAAATATATTTACTTTAAGATTATCTATAATATAGACTTCCTTAGGGGCGGTTTCGGTTATTATTTTATTACTACTCCCTTTCCCGGGGAAGTATAAGGAGGTAACGATATATTTAGAAATAATATAACGGTTAGTATTAATACCGGTAACTTGGAGTAGGGTTATTATAGTACGGATTCTAGCTTTTAGAAAGAAGTATATTATAAATTTATAATCGACGATAATTATTTTATAGCTAGTATCCTTATAGCCCTTTTCTATTTTAATTCTAGGGTTTAAGCCGACCCGAATACCGGTATACTAGTATTTCTTAAACGCTTATCCTATTCCCGTATTTTTAGAAGAGTCGTAGTTTAATTTAATAATAAACTTCTGTTTTAGTAATTCGTTATTCGTTTTAATTTAATAATAAGTTTCCGTATTCTCGTTTATTACTAAAAGCTACTTACTTTTCTAAATAGTATTTATAATTAAACGTCTAGGGTAGGAGGTTTTAGTAGGGTTCCTACCTAAATTTTAATTTCTAAAATACGTATATAGTACGTTTTTAAAAAAGAATAACTCTTTATAAATACGATACTCGACTTATTTAGGCGAATTAATAATAGTTATTTAATAGCCGGATATTTTATTTTATTTATTATAGTAATCCTTTTACTACTAATCCTAGCTCTACTTATTAACGTAATTAACATTAAGTGTAGATTATTTTTCTATTTATAACTTTATAACACCGTCTTCTTGAGAGTAGTCCTTTTATATTTCGATTTTATAATAAATAGTTATATACCTAGGGGGTATTTACTATTACCCGAAACGATTAAGATTATAACTACCGGTTATAGGCCCGCGGTTTTCTTGGCGTAGTTAATAATTAAGACGATTTCTATTTCTAAGAGGGAAAGGTACGTTTCTAGTATTATTACTAATAATCTATAACTAAGTAGGTAGCGGTTAAATTTAACGAGGCTACTACTATATTTAAGGGATATTTAGTATATTCTAATAAGCTAGATTAATGAATTAATAAGAAGTAATTTAAAGTAACTAGTTTTACTATAAACGGAACCGGTTAGGCTATTAATAATTCTATTAGTTTTACCGTAAACCCTTTAGTTTAGGAGGCGGTAGAGGCCTAGTCGTTTTATTACTTCGTATTATTCCTAGCTAGGCTTCTTCCTTAGCGTTAAATAAATTAAGGAATTTATCTAATAGGACGTTAGGCTTAGGCGGATTAATAAAAGACTTAAAATTAAAACTAATATAGTCGTAGATTATAAATATTTATTAATATATACTAGGAATATCGGCGGCCCTAATTAAGTTAAATATTTTATTTATATACTACCTAGGCGTTTTACTAGTACGTACCTAAATAAATTTATATTTATTAAAACGAAGTTTACGTATAGCTTCTAGCGTCTTTATTTTAAATTATTTAATAAAACGACCTATTTATTTAGGGCTAGCGAAGGTACATATTAGCGCCTTAATATTAATATTTAGTTTATTCGAGAACTATTTAAGGGTTGCTCCTTTAAGATATAAAGGTAGAAGTTTTCGTACCTCCTCTTCGTCGTATTATTTAATTATATCGTTAACGCGATCCTTAAAGTCGAAAACGTTCTTATATATAATATATCTTTTTAAAGTAAATAAATTATCCTTTTTATCGCCTTTAGGGTCGAAGAATTTAATCTCTTCGAGTTTTAATTTATCTTAAGCGTTTACCCTAGTACTAGTATTATTTTAACTAGTTAAATTATTTACTCTTAATAGGCTTTAAGGTCTTATTGGGCCTTCCTTTATCCTAGTTACTAGCCTAATAATAAAGGCCTGAATTTCTAGTAATTCTATAAATTATATTATTTATTCGGAATCTATAATAGGCTGCTCGGGCTCGGGAGGAGTTATAATTTCTTCGTTTTTAAATTCGTCCTCTAAAGGCTACTCCTCTTATAGGCGTTAACGTAACTCTTTAATATCCCTTCGGAAGGTACCGATAAATAGTATTACGAACGTCTTATCTATAACCTAGGGTAGTTATATAGTAGGTTATTTAAACTTAGCGTACTCTAAAAGGTCGTCGTTAAACTACTTCGCTTTCCGGCCCCTTTTTAATAAATACTAAAGAGGTACTTTAGTAGGAGGATAAAGAGACCGTATAATTATCTAGGTAATTACTCGTCTAATATTAAAAATAACTTTTATTTATTTTAGGATATATTTACTTAAGAATAGGAATTCTTATAAATAGAAAGTAAAATTAACTATAATAAGGCTTAGTTAAACTTCTTCTAAGGTAATAACTAAGGTGATAATTAATAATAAATACTAAAAGTAGTAATACTAGGCGAATAATAAGAGTAGTATTAAAAGATTAATATTCTAGTATTCTTTTTTCTGTAGCGGAAGTATAAAAGATATAGTTAGTAATATATTTACTAGGCTAGACATTTACCTAATAGGTAATTTACTAAAATAAATAACTATATTAATAAAAGGGAAATAAATAAAGGGACGTTCTAAATACTTAATTTAATATTTACTATAAATACCTTAAATAAAAAGGGTATTGAATAAATTACTTTAATAACTTAATAAAGAGTTTAGAAATACTTATTTAAGGTAGTAGAGTACGGTACGGAAGCGCTAAATAGGTATAATATAAATAAAGCTCGCTGTCGATACGGAGTAAGTTATTTTGAATATAGTAGTTAATAGGGAGTATATTAGCCGTTTTAGGGGTTATTTTACTATTTATAATTAATATAATCGTTCTTATTAATATAGAAGAGGTATGGTTCTACGTTAGTATAGCCGTTACTACTATTTAATAAGGGGTTAATATAATAATATATAGTATAAAAGATATTGATTATTCTATAGAGGATTTGGCCCTAATATATTAGAATCCTAGAGTTACCCTAGTCCCGATAGGGCTAGCGGTAGAGCTTAGCCCGCCGTCTTAATAAATATCTATAGTAACACTCCTACTAAAGTCCACTCTATGATATTTTTATTCTTTTTTATACTCTCTCTCTATTCTTTATACTCTCTTTTATATATATATATATATTATTATTACTATTATTATTATCTACTCTCTTCTCTTTCTTTTAACTTTTCTCTCTATATTATAAAGTAAATTAATAGAGTAGAATATTTATAATATTATATTATACGTTAAAGAATAAGTTTCGATAAACTTTATTTAAATTTATTATAATTAATTAATTTTCTAATTTCGACTATTTAAAATATAATTTATTTAATAATTTATTTATATATTATATATACGCTTCGGATTAACGTGGGGTAGAGTAGGGATCGAGGTATAATCCCTACCCTAACTTAGCGTGGGGATCTATTGACGTAGGGCGTAGAGTAGGGTAGAGTAGGGTAGGGATTTATTAAGAGATCCCTACTACGCCAAGACGGATTTCTAAATAGATATACACACTTATAGCTACTATTACCCTTATAGATATATATATTTATGGCTGCTACTACCCCTATAGATATATATACTTATAGCTACTACTACCTCTATAGATACGCGCACTTATAGCTACGACTACTACTACCCCTATAGATATACACACTTATAACTACTGCTGTGCCTATAGATATATATACTCATAGCTACTGATACCCCTATAGATACGCGTATTTATAACTACTACTACTAAGGTACTACCCCTATAGATATACGTACTCATAGCTACTACTACCCCTATAGATACGCGCATTTATAGAATAAGCGCTCGGACCTATAATTATTTAGGCTAATATTAAAATTAAGACTATTATTAACCTAAAGTTAGATATAACTAAAGATTATATTAAAGACGTAGTTTTATCCGTTTATTTTAAAATTAAGAGAACGTTTAAATAATAGTTTAGTTTTAAATTTAAAATTAACTCTTTTTAAATATTTATTAATACGTTTTAATATTAGTGTTTTCCCTTAAACTTATTATTTTATTTTTAAGAATATTTCGATTCAAAATCGGTTAAAAAGTAAAGAGTGAAGAATAATAGTAGATATTAATTATAATAATCATTATAATAATCGTCTCTTTATAGTATAATCTATAATATATCTTATTATT
>JAABUW010000531.1_pt1 | contig 74515 bp, 112 predicted proteins | sample 5560081 | NCBI WGS metagenome assembly JAABUW01 (sample SAMN10711882, study PRJNA513363) | rock metagenome | isolation source: Antarctica rocks | place: Antarctica: Victoria Land, Knobhead sud | reverse complement strand
GTACTTGGTCACAAGCATTGCGACAGACAGTGTGCTTGACTTTGCAGCTTCTGAGCACAAGAGGGTGATTTGTGCAGCAGGCTTATGCTTACCACTTTCCATATGCTAGCTCTCTTCAAGCCTGTCGGAAAGGTGAACGAAGTTATCGTATTGAGCCCAGATCCGTTAATATACATGAGATACCTGCGCGAATTTATTCGCAACGTTGATCAGGTTCCACGGCATGCACGCATGCATCAGTGTTTGGGATAGTCGACCTCGAATTCACAGTTTACTCACGTCAGGATAGGTACTGCATACCACCAGCTTCTGAAAGCAATGTATATGGTTGCCGCCCAGCATATTGGCGACCACAGGCACAGCGTGAAAGCAAACACTGCAGCACACTTCTGTAGCAGAGTACCCTGGTCTTGCTTGACCGACATTCAGCTGATGATGCGATCTTCGAGGAATGTGGAACTGATGAGTGCAGGGCACAAATGCAAGCTGTGGCGGTACAGGTTGAGAATTCAGGCTCGATGTTGACTAGTTGGTCCACACACAAACATGACTCATGAACGGTGCAGAGACCCACTACGTGTGACCTAGCGAAGCAGCTGCTACAGTAGCACAGAGGGCGCTGTAGCAACAAGTTCCAACGACCCACATGTGGACCTGGTCGACAAAACACAGGATGTTCAGGTACGCTTGAAACATGCATGCAGCTTCATCACAGCCTTGGTGTAACCATCTACAGAGAGGCGAGGATGATAAGCACACAGCAGCACTCATGCATAAGTGCAGATGGACAATGCAGCTTGACGCAGCTAACTCAAATGAAATCTTTGATAAGACTTGACACGCAATGTTGCTGAGATCTTGATCTGTGTCTGCAGTGTTATCTTTATATCCATGCATTTAATACAAGTCAAGAGTTCTGACCAAAGCGCAATATTGATGGTCAGCTTACAGGCTGACTGCTCCAAATGCACTAGTAACACCCAAGCTCTTGCATGTCAAGAATGAGCAATACCGGTATTGGTACCAACAATGCATTACTTGCAGAAGTGTTACAGGAATCTCAGCATCAAGGTATATAGTAGACAACACACAGCAAGACACTGCATCTGCCTTATGCACTCCTGCCTCTGCGCAACCTTTCTAACTGAGAGTCAACTTCAGCAAGTTGCTGAGCAGGATCTGAGACCAGGTTGGGTCGACTTGCAAACGAGTTAGCTTGTGATCTGAAAGAGTTGGACTGCTGCACACCAAGTGGTCGCACCTGATCCATGGGGGCATTGCGTATCATGTCAGACCAAAGTTTTGGCATCTGTGTAGACAAGATGACAGGGTCAATGTGGCTTCCCAGTGCCACCTAAACAGCACCACACAAAGCAGTAATGAGCTTTGCATGAAGCTGTCAGGCTGTCAATCAGGATCTACTCAGTCCTTAAGGCTTTAGGTAGTATTGTCACAAGTAGTTGCATGGTCTTCGCAGTGAGGCTATCTAGGAGGTTTGTCCTGTCCACGCACGTATTCAGCCCATCGCTTGGGAAGCACCTCTACAAGGTCCATTAGCGACAGGCTGTCGGCATTCTCTAGCACTGCCTGCATTGTGCATCCACATATTGACCAGGCACATTACAGCAATGCCGACTATCAGGGGAACAGCAGTTGGATGCCTAGTGCATGCACTTATCTAGGCAGGCAAGAGAAGCACAGCTGATATCTCATAGCAAGACAGGTCTTGTATCTTGAGTCACCTGCGAAGCATTTGCATGGAGATGTCTCATTGAGGGTACATTGCGTTCTCGCATTTGGTGATAATTCTGGGGAAGTTGCTGACGCCAAAAGTCATTCTGCCATCTGTCAGGCAACATCTCTGAAATGTTTTTGAGACCTGATGACGAGTCTGATGCCTCAAGCACTACCTGATAGAGCATACATAGTCGTTGATGCACAGAACTACAAAAGGCGGACTGTGATTTGCACTGAAAGCACCCAGCGTGAGCATGTCCTAAAGCAAGCGCCTGCAGACTATGCATTTGCATAGCTCATGCTGAGCAAGAAAATGTACCTGCAGCGTGATGGCCTCATCGAGCAAGGCCTCATGTGCTTTGCGAGTCTTCTCCAGCTTAGGTCTCAAGTTGCTGGCCACACTGTTTGTCTCCTGTTTGCTAATCCACATGTTGCCTCCTGTATCAGCAATCAGAGCAGGTTACAAATCCGCCCAACACCACACTCATATTGATTGTCCAAAACAGCAGGTGAGTGTTGTCCAGCTGTCCAATCAGTGAATGCATGCCAAGACGCACACAAGCGCTGTGGAAATTGTACAAGACCAGATCAAGCTGTGACTTGCACACAAATAGGGCCAATGCAAGAATAAGATGGCATGTAAAATGGTATATAAAAGATCCTCACCGTGTCCTACACCTTGGCTGGCCTTCAGGCTGATGAGCTTGTCCACCAAGCTCTCTTTCAGAGCTGTGGCCTCCCCCAGCACTGAGGCCAGATTTTCCCCTTTCTTATTCAGCACAATACATGCTCTGCTGAATATACCTGGAAGACGCATACCATCCAGATTCACTGCTATGCTGACAGGAAGGGATTCACCAAGAGGAAAAGCTGTGTGCTTCCTGACATGAAGTTGGCTGGCAGCCATAACAGAAGTGAGATGAATATGATGGCAGGCAACGTGGCATATATAGATATGTGCACAGGTTGGCTGCACCAGCGTGTGACCATTATTGGTGTCATGATGCTGGTGTAAGCTTGTTACTGACGATGACACAGCCATTGTTGCATGCAGGCAGCATTGTGCTGCGACAAATTCTATGAGCCAGTAACTCACTGCCAAGAATGTAGCTTGCGCTCTGAAGACCGTCATCTTCAGAGATCTGGGAGAGAAGGAAGTCTGTGATGCGTGACTGTTGGTCAGGTTGTTGCCACAGGATATGCTGCAGCAGCATGCAATCCAGCAAGCTGACGCTGTCTTTGCCGCTGGTGTAGGCAGCCACCTGAGCACATCAACCCGCATCTCACCTACTCTTGTGCGTTGCATAGTAAGCTTTGGTTGCAACAGCATATGCACAATGCAGGCCCTTTTCAGCAATACTGCTTGCACAGCTCATCATGTCATATTTTGAATGTGCAACATAGTGGCGTCACATTGCTACACAATGTACAGAATTGAGCTGAGAAAACCTTGACCAAGAGCCTGGTCTCATCCCTTGATCACGTTGTTTGGTCTGACTGCAATACAAAATGAGCAAGCATACTGCATGTATGCTTGGGCTGTGAAGAAAACAAGTGCACCCTCAAAAAGAAAATGCACAGCATGACATGATCAGGCAGAAACAATGACACAGCTGTGCAAGGCTCTAGAACTGTTGTGACTGACCTGCATGAGGCCCACAGCTTTGACCAGGCGCCGATCCGAGACATACACAGGAGGCTCTATCTTCTCCCTGAGGTGCGTCCTCAGGTCTGCCAACAGCTGCCGTACCTCAACAGGCACGCTCACATGCCGCAAAGCTTGCTGCCTGTCAAGCCATCATGCAAACAGTCTCTCTAAACTATGGTCCATGCCAGCAGCCCTGCCAGTATGTTACAGGTTGCACATCTCTGTACATTTTGTTGGGAAAAACAAGTGCTGTGAATAAAGCTATGCACATGCCCTGAACCTGCTGATCTTATATATGACTAGGACATAGTCAGTACTCTTGCTCACACACTACGGGGTTGGAGGTTTACTGACCTGATTTCCTGGCACTCCTCGAATGTGAGAGCTATAGACTCCTGAGCAGCAGCTTCGCTGCCATTGCTGCGATGACTTGCCAGTCCTGTGCCCTATGCGTAGCAACATGCATTCAAGAGCTGATGTTCATTGGGCTGTTGATCTACCACTGATTGGCATTGTACAGTTGCCAGTGACCAGCAGACCAATGAAAGACGCTTGCTGCAGGGTCATGTGACGCCTTGAATAACACCAAGACTCACCCTAAGTTGACACAAGCACACTCTGTGCATACACGACTGACACTAAGAGGTCCAGCAGCATCACTTGCAATTGTTGCCAAAGAAATGCCGGTGTTCATACCGCTAGATTGTTGTCTGCAGCAGCTGCAAGCATGGCTGGCAAGCCAGCATCACTGACTTGTGACACTTGGCGCCGAATGAGGAATCTGTCATACAAAGCATCAAGCTCCTCGCTCTCTGGCAACTCGTTGGATGCGCCAACCTGCATCATGCATTCCAATGCTTAGCTATAGTAAGGCGCAACACTGGAGATCTATACAGCCAAGCACATCAAAGGCTGGCTGTCAAGATTCACACACCCATTTGAAACCACTTTGGCACTGACGGAATACAACTGCCGTATGTGCATCACAACTCCAATGGTTGTATCACACACACACGAGCAGATGTCCTATCTTGCCTTAGAGCAGGGGACAACAAGCAATGACATGCCACTTTCAACAGGGGGCTCACCAAGCACAAAAGAGGAACTTGCTCTCTGTTTGTGCCGTTATCAAACAGCCGCTCATTCAAGACTGTCAGAAGCGTGTTCAGAATAGCACTGTTGGCTTTGAAGATTTCATCCACAAAAGCTACATTGGCTTTGGGCAGATACCCTTCAGTCTGCCTGACATATCTGTCATCTTCTAAAGCACGCATGGACAGAGGCCCGAATAACTCCTGCATGATGTGCATCAGGACAAGAGTTCAGCACACTGTGGTTCAGAGCCTCCCGCCGTCTCTTGCCTAAAGTCTTCTGCGTATGTGACATGGCAACTGACAATAGTGGACATGATGGTTCTTGTGAGCAAGAGCACACAGAGGCTGATGCGCATCAGGACCCACCAAACAGCATTTTTTCCTTTTCCTTTTTGATTCTCAAGCTTGATTTTGCAAGTATTATTGTGTGCCAAACATGCAATGCAAGGTATATGTGAACTAACCTCAGGTACAGAAAATCGTGTAAGAAGCCGCTCAAAAAAGGTTCCGGCACACAGGCGTGACAGGCGGCGACCAAGTTCGCTCTTTGCTGTGCCAGGAGGTCCGATGTACAAGACATGCTCCTGAGACAGCGCTGCCAGTAGCAACAGCCGGACCTACAGCAGTCACTGACTTTGACATGAGCAAAGCTGCATTTTGTCATGATGGTGTCACAACTGCATCACATCATCAAGCCTGACTGGAAGGTCCTGTTCACCTTGACTGACAGCAGCCCTTGATCAGTGCCAATGGGCTGCCAGTCCAAATTTGGTACAAAGGCAATAAAATGCTTCTGACACACTGTAAGCAGACAGACTGCAATGTAGTGCCTCAAAAATAGTCGAAGAGCTTACTTCTGTATCTCGTTCAATGAGTCCTTCTTGCATGACTTCAATGGCCCTGTTCAAACGAGCCCTTAACGGTGCAGTTGCAGAGTCAGCTGACTGCGGTCCACCCTGAGCTGTGCTTATTTGCTGGTTGATTGCTTCATTGACAGCTCTCATCTCTCTCTCTGCTGCTGCTTTGAGTTCGGCAGTCTGAAACACAGACACAGTCTTACCAAATTTTAACAATCTTAGTATGTGTTGCCAGTCTTTCTCTTTGCACTGAAGGTATTTGCTCAGGTGCCAGGAGGGACACTGGCAAGTTGGACTGGCACATAAAGCGGAGTTGTACAAACACAGACCTGCTCACTTCTCTTGCTATCTTTTTGCTCCTGCGTGAGAACTTCTTGAGACCCTGCAGTTGATTGAGGAAACGTGTTGGTAAATTTTTTCTGGAGATACTTTCAACGTGTACAGCTGTGATGCAGGTACACTTGGTCAGCAGTACGGCCAGACCTTCTGCTGCCCGAACGACGAACACCTGAGACCAGCATCGTCTGCATCGAGCATGAGACAGTCAGACTACTGCTGATCTGAGCTGCAAAGCAGGTGCTGAGTTACCTTCGTGTTTGGTGTACTGTCACAATACGCGGATTAAACTGCAAGCAGGAGGGTCGCACCAAGCCACCATGCACTGCTTCGCGATGACTGGAACAGCACTGAGATGGGATGCACAGCGACATGTTAGATTGAGCAGGGTGCAACCCACAGAAACGGACTTACCAAGTGAATGCTGATCATGAGGGCGGTTGCACTGGTTTCGGAGCAATCGGGCATAATTCTTTAAAGAGGAAGAGGAAGATTACAGGTGTGAGCCTGCCTGTGAGTCTCCAGATGCATGCTCGTAGTTCGACATGTAGTCTGCATGTAGTCTGCATTGACAAGAAGTGCATACATGGAGTTTCTACCGGATCACAGGCAGGTCACGGGATCAGGAGCTGTCAACGACGTTCTGCAGACTTACGGGGCCGAGCGATGTGCAACCAACTTTGATAAACCAGCCCCAAGCGCCTCAAATGCAACTGTGGTTCCAGGCTCCCCAAGCAATTTTGCAGTTAATCTTGCTGCCTCTTCGCAACCAACGCCGACAGAGCAGACTCAGTCGTCCGAGGACTGCAGAAATCACTCAGCTGCTGCTGAACGCCACCCCTCTTCCCAGTCACTGCATTCTTACAAAGGCTCTGTCCCACATGCGGACACCAGAGACGTCGTCCCCGCTGCGAAATCCTGGGTAATTAGCAACAGGAAAGTGCAGAAAAGATACAGGGAGAGACAAAAGGTCAGAGCTGTGCGTGGAAACACTGTGCATTGCTGCAAGTCCAGGGCGTTGTGCATTGAGCTATACATTTGCTTGTCATAGGCTGAAAAGGTTGGCTTGAAGGAGCAACTTGAAAACCTGACAGCTCAGCTGCAAAACATGACAGCAGACAATGCTGAGCTAGCAGGGCATAACACTACACTGGAAAAAGCAGTCGTTTTCAAGGACCATGAAGTTTCGCAACTTCAAGAGCGCAATCACGTGAGCACACTCAAAAAGCTAGTCTCAACACCTTCACGTGCTACATCCGACAAACCATGCATAATTGCATAGCTGACAACAGCGGCTCAAATAGTATGTGATGTCAATTCTACATGGATTGATCACCACATCATCTTTATCGCTGATGCTGAACAGGCAGATTTTTTTTACATATTGTCAAAATCACTCGCTTACAGCAGCTTCCAAAGCTTGCTGCATATTCCGCAGGCAATGGACACCACATCCACAGCAGCCAGTGCTGCCTCAATCTCTTTAAACTCTGGGGTCGAACCGTCTTTCAAGTTGCCTGGTCAGCCCAATGTCATTCAGACATACAAAGGCATTGTGAAAGGCATGGTCAGTCTGATGCTGAGGTTGAGTCATGAAGGGCTGACGCCTGCACTGACACAAGAGCTGGAAGGAGCAGCCTGCGCACTGGTGGGGCTTCTTGTCATTGCATGTCATTGTAAAATGTCCCACCCATCAGGCTGAATAGTCTGCTCAGACTGCTGGCTTGTTCAGGATTTGGCCATAAATGGGGAAGTTGAGGTCTGCTAAAGTTGTGTGCTTGAGTACAAGAAATAGTGTGAAAACTGCTTTACACAAGTATGTCTTTCATTGACAGCCAACTGTCCCTATGACACTGTAGATTCAACTGTTTGTCCTCATTTTTTTTTGTCACTTTGCCTGCCTGCATGCTTATCCTGGAAGCCTCTGTGCTGTCATCATCTGTTCACTCAAAGCTTTGATCAATATTGGTTTCGTGAGCAGCACTCAGCAGCTCGGCATGACACAAAGCTTTCAGCTGATGAAAAAGCACAACCATTCATGACTTGCAGATTGTGCTGTTCATGCGTACGTTCATCTTCAGTGCGCATGATGGAGCCAGGCTGATGAAGGCCGACCTGGAGCATGATCACTACCAGGCCGGTGCGCTTCACGGCCCTCAAGAAGACCCCAAGCATTTGTGGCAAACAGTCACGGTAGGCAGCCACTCTCTCCTGCTGTATGCGCTTTGTCATTATCAACCAGTGCAAGTAGTATGGGCAATCGAACAACAGGCTGCTGACATGTCCAAGAACGTCACGGCAATGTCTTCTTTGAACAAATTTGTAAAGGCTTGGTGTGACAATTTCTAGTATGCTTTAGAGCGCATGAAGACATATTTCCGTCAAAACATGAATCAGTGGAAGTCTTAGCTCATCTCCCAAACATTCATGTGTGAACCTGTGTTCAACACAATTAAAGGTTCCATGCAGCATTCTTGGGGTCTCAGGGTAGCCTTCAACCCATGGCAAATTCTCCTAGTGCAGAAACAGCATGCTTCTGAATTCATGTGCATTCTGCAGGATAGGCTTGAGTTGCGCTCTGAACAGAAACAAGAGATGGCCAATCTACGCAAGCACTTCTTGCAGTCTCTGCATGAGTGCCATGAAGCAAGGGAGCTCATCTGCTCGGGCCTGCAGCAGGTGAGTCAGTGCAATCCATGCATCAGTGCTAGTTCTAATTCAATTAGAACAGGGCATATTTAGTTTAATTGAACAGGACATGGTGAGGGGAGAATCTGGCATATGTCCACCTCTAGGGCATGAGAAACAGCGTGTTCCCACAGATGCACTTTACATATCACAGCATCACAGAGATTGCTTATGTGTGTCATTTATACTTGCAAAGGCACTTTCTCATGCAGGGTACACAGAAGATCCAAACTGCGTACACGACAACTGACACAGATGCGCAAGCATATATTGCGTCAATGCTGGAGTTGCATCATGAAACCAAACAGCTTCGGGAGAACCTGCGCAAGCAACACCGCATCTGGATGGACTTCTATGCCACCATATTCAGAGTGAGCTTCTATTTAAGCATGCATATGCATGCACGCAGCATGGCAGAGACCTGAGCTGTGTGGTACTCAGTGATTGGCAAATGTATCCACGAGGTTATGCTTCCAGATGTGCTAACACTGCTTCCTTGCAAGCTGGGAGCCCAATACTACAATTTGATGAAAGCCCTTGTGACACCCTGTCTGTGTTAGGCAGCATGTTGTTACTTTTCTGGCCTCTCCTTTGTTGATTTGTCACACACATGTCACACACATGAGCACAACTGATCTACAGGTATTGCATGCAGTTGTGGGATGCGCGGCAAACTTGCTGTGCAGCCGTTCACAGCTTTCCCAGGTTCCCAGATCTTCTCGCCATATCCTCTTGTGTGGTCATAGCTGATGCTCCCCAAGATGTTGCCGACGACAGATCCTTCCGCACACACAAAGTTGAGATGAAAAAGTCGCCACGCTTCACTCACAGGCTGCTTGCTAGCAGTTAGATCACGGCATAGCAGTTTTGCATGTGGCTACATGACGGCTGTTCAGCTTGATGCCATGTCAGCAATGCAGCTGTTGCAGCTGCAGCACATGCTCTGTACCCTGTGTTGCTCCATATCAGTGGAATGGAATGTAGCCCTGCGTGCGGCTTAGTCAATAGCTGTGCCCATGCACTTCATGTTCAACAACCTGTACAATGTATTTAGCTGATGATAGCAGAGCCAATCAGAAGTGATACAAACATGCATTTACCATAAGTGTTATGTGCAATGATGTATTGCACGTCCTTGTGTTGCAAAACAGAGATGATTTGTACACATCACATTTTAAGCTCGTTTAGACAACAGCTGTGCTTTTGTTGACATCGTCGTGCCTGCCGCTGTCAAAAATTTGACAATGAATGTGATCAATGATGCAAGTGAACAGAAAGAACCCGGGAATGTATTTGGGAATGCTCACATATGAGTTCCAGCAACCAATCCTGGTCAGACATCTAGGCCGACATATCAATCAAAGCATCTGGCTACTTCAGATCTCCTATAGAGGCTAATTATATATAAGGCTTTACGGCTTTGCAATGCACACACTCAGATGTTCACATTACGTGAGGTAATGCTTAAGCTTGCATTGATAAACCACGTGAACAGCTTGCATAACATCTAATGGCATGAATAACAATGAAATGCTTTCCGCTGGTATCCAAAAATCAATGCAAGAGCTTTCAAATAGTATCTTCAAGCTGTTTCAGAAGCTCAGTCTCTGCCAGAATAGCCCCTTGAAGCCTAGCGGTATTATACATGTATAATACATCAAAATGTTGCAAGTGTGAGAATGCACAAAAGAAACTTTGTTGAACATGCCAAGATGGCGGTCAAGTCTCAAACGCATCTCTTGTGGGTTGCAGTTGCTCATAGGCATCATGCTGTCTTGACAACTTCTGCCACAGGCCAGTTGCCCAGTTGCTATTCAAAGATCTTGCTTGCTTTGTTACAGACCAGCACCAGTAAGGCTGAGCTGGTGCCTCAGAATTGGTTGGTGACATGTGCTCAGCAAAGCCTAACACAAAGGTACAGCTGCATACCAGACTGGCACCCCCAAGAGACAACAAGTTTGGCACCTGCACACATTTTTTTCAAAACTGAACTCACTATTCAGAAGCCAACATTGGAGGGTGGCTTGGCCAGCATGCAGGTGTGTTAGCATATGCATGCTCAGCCTGCATATATATGTATAGCTACAATTGATACTCACTCATATGAGCATGCACACGCATGATGCCCAACCTCTCAAAACAGTAGTTTGTGCTGCGCTGGCATCTACACCGATGCAGGTGCTGACACAGTCATACAACTCCTTTGTATTGCAGTGTAGTTGATTCATGCAACATTGCAGGCAGTAGCAAGGTGCTTGTCATTTTTGCCTGCAATCCATGAGATCTGCTTTACCTCATTGAAGACAAGGTAGCCAGACATGATGCCCCACACTACTGACAAGTAACTCATGGCTGTCGCAAGAGAAGCTTGCACCATCTTCAGAGCAATTGTCTGGCTCATCTGGGATCCATATGCTGAGCACGCTGCATGTTACACGGAAAGTGGTTAGTCATGAGGCCCTGACGCAGAACTTCTGCTGCTGATGTCACATGTCCAGCAGTGTTGCACCCTGCATGATGAGACAAGCCTTGGATGCTTTCAGTACTAGTGGTTTTGCACTGTCGCACCTGTTAAGCTGCATGCCAAGACACCACAAGTGGGAGGCCTGTGACTTTAGTTTTACTCACGACTTGAGCAACCACAAGCAAGCGTTATTGGACAGGACCCCCAGCTTTGTGCATGTGCAACAGAACCTAGCCACAACAAAGTGAGACTCTGGCAGCTTCAATTGCCGGCCTTCATCTGTTGCTCACCTGTCAGCAGCAGCAGCAGCCATTGAAGGGCAGTGGAGGGCATGGTCCACTGCTGCTGAGCAAGAGCCATGATGAGGCTGCCACAGAGGGACACCCCCCCCAGGTACATCAGCTGGGTATGCGCATCCTCATCTTTCAGATACCGGATGCACATCTTGTGGCTTGCTGCAAAGGCTGCCTGCAGACATGCAGGGCCCATGGTCAGTGCTATGTCTTTTATGTCACGCATGACCTTGGTCTACAACAAGACTGCCACAGAATTTTGTGAGAAATGCTGCAGATTGCAGACGGAAATTGCTGTATGTTGTCTCTTGAACAGAGCATCATGCCACCGTGGGCCCACTACCTAGGACCACTGCTGGTAGCATCGCTGCTCGCATTATGAGCCTTTGCAGGCTGACTGGGGGTGCACTGCGTATACAGACGTGCTCACTTTTGGGCCGTTGTCTGTACACACCAATAGTGCATACACATGGACTCAATGACATGCTACACTTATCACAGGCACTGCATACCATGTTGAGGCTATACAGCCAAACATGCCTGACAGACAAGAAAGAGAAATATCATTTAGCTGCCCAAAGTGCTTGTTTCATGAGCAACATGCACCTGGGTAATGCCAACTGCAACGCCAATGCGGCTGATGCTGCTGCTGCTTGTACTGCTGCCGAACACTGCGCTTGGCTGAGCTGTCAGCAGCACTCCTACCAGGCACATAGGGACACATATCCATATCAGCCTGCATGCATGCACACCTCTCTTATCTGTGGTTCATAGGTCAAGTAGCATCATGATTAGCACAGCAGGTCAGACAGGTGGTTGCAGCCGTGGCAATTGCTTGTGAGTTTCAGAAACTACCTCTGACACTACAGCATGTACAGGTACGACATCTACAAGGCAAATGAACTCTTATGTCACTTTGCAAGCAGTTTCACCTGCTGGGCAGCTCATTTAGGAGCAAGGGAGCCGCAAAGGCAACCATGATAGGAGATAGGAACTGCAGCACCACTGAATCAGATAATGGCATCAGCTGTATGGATGTGTACAACAGGAAAATGGACATGAAGCTGCACAGCCCTCTCAAAACCAGCATCTTGTGTCTGCATACCATGCGGGACTGTCAAAATAAGTTGATGAATGGTTTTCTGTGTATGCCTCAAAGCTGGCACTGGAATGCAGGATCAGACTTACCTGATCCCAAACGGCTTCGCTGGCTTGTTGTACATCAGCGGCAACACTGCTCCCAGCAAAATAGCTAGGCTTCTAAACATGACCATGACAGCAGTGGACAGACCTTGGTTGCCTGTGGAGATCATGGTAAGTCAGGAAGGCAAACAAGGGCAATGGTAATGAAGAAGCAACATCTGCAACTCTTACTGACCCAGGAGCTTAGCAGAGGCTGCTTGGACAGACAACAACAGCGTACTAAGCACATATAGCCCCAAGCCCTGTGTTGTTCTCCAGTCAGCAGAAGCTACAGTGTTTGAGGCATGAGCTCTATCCAATCCAGAGGTTGAATTTGCAAATGTAACCTCGGCTGCTGAGCTGCTGCCGCCTATTGTGCCATTATTGGATGGAATTGACTGGTCCACGTGCAGCGACCAGAAGCTGCCTACGTCCAAGCTGCTTGATGGTGCCTTGGAAGCTAGGATACAATCGACTGGCATTATTATTTCACGAGCCGTCTGCCATGAGAGCGCTGTGACAGTTTGTGCTGCTGTTCAACATTTTTTGACCACCTTTGAGGTACGCACTGTCGACCCTAAAGGCGACAGCTGTGACACGCAACCACTATTGCTGCGGTTACAATTTGTGAACAAAGGGAAATTGTGCAAATGATGCAAAGCGTCTGCGTCGTGTGCAGGACTTCTGATCTCACTCCCTGACAAATTCGATTGAGGCGACTTGCGTTAGTCTGCGTGGTTTGTTAACTGCTGAAAACTTTCGTTGCCTCAAATATCATCCAGCATTGATCGTTCAATGCTTCATCAGGTAGCGGCATGGCTGGGGAAGCAGCCCAAGTTGTCATTGCAGCGACTCAGCAAAAAGGGATTCTAAATGTTGACTCAGGTAAACCTCAGGCCAAGGGATCAACCCGCCAGCATGTCGTGAGTGAAAGTATGCATGATCCTGATGTGTTTGGTACAATGCCAGCAGTGCGCCAGTGCAGCGTCCTTACTTTTGCCCATTCTTGACGTCTCGTTTCTGGTGGTGCACACGAAGAAACCCTTGCACTGTGTTCCACCAGCAAGGTTACGGAGGGGCTTGTTTAGGTGGATTCGAATTCCCTAACTATTACATTTTGGCAATTTGTGAGCTAAAGCTTGTCATGCACATCCTGCAAGCTTGATTGCACTGTATCAAGTGGCAGGCGATGCACACACCAAGCACGGCTTACACAAGCACTGTAGAAATTTGTTGATCAGCTCTAGCACATGACATGATATTTTCCCTCACGCATTAAGCTCTGTTTAACTACCGTGCTACATGTACATGCAGTTTGCCTGCACGTTGCACACTAACATCCGCCTTTGCGAGTACTACACCAGCAGCTTGCGCTCTGGGTCACAAAGGCAAAAGCCCAACAAAGAAAGCAGTGAGCCAAAAGCACAACAGCATGTACACGAAACTCAGCTAACAACTTGGTCAAAGGCCAGTGTACTACACATTGTAGATCATTCATTTGAATCTCTGCAGCAAGTTACTGAACTGCGTTGCAACATTACACGACTAAATTCTGGCTACAGATACACTTACACGTACACACAGCAAGCACATACAGACTGACAGCCCACCTGTCAAGGTATAGCGGCTAATAATGCTGAGCGTGAAGATCATCTGCTGAGCGTGAGGGTTATCTGCTGAGCATCAAGAAGCTTCCATCCTAGACAGCAAGTCTTTGGTTGCTGCCTCTTTCATCAGATTCAAGCGTATATGAGATACTTCAATGTCTGTGATGCCAATTGACTTGACATAGCCAGCAGCTGAGCCATACTTCTGGTTCATATAGTCCATTGTGGACTGCATCACCTCTGATGACGATGCCAGGACAGGGTCAGTTGTGAGGTGACCTGCGACCACAAGTTGAGCTCACACACAAGCACGTTATGTGCGTACAATATCACCTGTCTCAGACAACAAAAAACAGGATGAAAGCCCGCTCAACTAAGCACAAAAGAGAGGTTGTAGCTGTGCACAAAGTCATGCATATTTAGATATGATTTAAGCTTTGCAAGTGGGCTTGGCAAGCATTGCAGTTGTTTAACATGCTCAATGGGTCTGCACAAGTGAGTGTCAATCTCATTCAAGGGCATACTTGCAAGATTGAATCGCTTGCTGTCCCTGGCTGTCCTCAGCTCCACTTCTGACTGTGCGTAGTCCAGCAGTGCTGCCTGCACAGCCATCAAACTGGTGTGGCTCACAGCGACTTGCAGCATACAGATGCACACAGCAGAGTGCAGGCATGCAGGACGCAGCTGCAGACACAAACCAGGAAGCCTGCATTATCAGTGAAGCCAGTCATTGTGAATACAGCTGCAGCATTGATGCAAGGACCAGCAAAGTCATGATGCAAAGTATGAGCACGTCAAGGGGTTGTGAGTGCTAAAGCTAGTATGAGAGGTCAACTCATGATGGTGTAGGTACCTGTGGTTCAATGTCGCACAGCAGCAAAAGCAGCATGATCAGCAACCCTGTCCGGTCCTTGCCATGCATGCAATGGACGAGCACAGGGAAGTTCTCCTCTTTTGTCATTACACGCAGACCCTTGGCAATCTCCTTCTTGCTCTGCAGCCCAATCATACAGTCTGAACACAGCTCAAGGAAACAAAGGTTGTGAGTGATGTGTGCAAAGTGCAGACATATCGCACTTGCTGCTAGGCTCAGCAGCACAACGATGCAGACATGCGTTTGTCATTCCACCATCACTCAAATCTGCAAAGCAGCATATGCACAAATGCCAGCGGAGATTGGCAGCAATTTTGCTAGTAGCTTACATGCTCAAGCAGAAGCCTGTAAAGCTTTTCATAGCCCAGCTTGGTGGCATCTGCCACGGCAGGTGCCATGACCTTCTCTGTGGTGGTGCCCATCACAGGTGCCATGATGCACCTCAACTTGGTCTGCCATGGCACTTCGTAGAAAATGTACAAACGCATCTTTGACGCAACCAAGTCCGCTGCAGTGCAAATCATTGCCAATGTGTGCAGTGTAATTTTTGCAAACATGCTGCTTCAAGCACGCGCACAGACACAACCCAAACAAGTGATAGCAACAATTGTTTGCAAGGCCCAATCCTTGCTGGGCAGCCTTACCATGAAACATGCTTACATCGTGGTCATACTTCTCAGCAAACTTGCTGGAGCAAGTCACACAATGGGCAGGGGGGTGTATGAACAGCTCTTTCAAACCCTCCTTGGCCTTCTTAGCAGGCTGCAGTCAAAAGAAACCATTCTTGCAGTGAGGCATGAAACTAATCCCACAAAGTAACTGGAAATTGCAGGTCTGTAACACCAAGGCATGGCACATGTGCTGTGTTATGTCCTCAACCGGCTCTGGCGTGAGCCACAGCAGCAAGGAACTTACACAGAGCTAATCACTTTTACAGGGAGTGCTTACTTTTGCCCAAGGGCTTGCCAAACATGGACAACAGCCTCCAGAGGACTTTGCTGGACTCTGGCAAACTTCAGGAACTGCCCGCAAGTCTAGCACCGACTGCGTCCAAGACATTTCGAGCATGCTCAGGCTATACTTTGCATGAAGCATAGGTAGGAGCAACCTGAGAGTAGTCTGAGCAGCACTTGTGCTGACCACTGACCTTGACACCAAGCTTACTTATCTCTGAAGCACTGCACACCAAAGGCTCATTCAAGACCAAAAAGCAGGTGCACACACAGGTTTAGCTTTGAAGATTCTTCGCTGGTTTCAATGCGGACCTCAATACTTGACTGCTGCGGAGCAAGACGCCTTCTTTCAAGTTGGCTGCAAACAATCCACAGTCTCGTAGATTGACCGACTCTAACGGGTCAGCATCGCGTTTTGAAGGTGCCAAGCGCGGCGTGCGCCCAACACCATCCTGAGTGACTGCCACTTTGTTTGTTGTGTTTTGTGCCTTGTGACCAGGATTGTGCACATCCGCGTTGCTGCTTGCGGAGGTTAGACTTGACACCTCATGGACTGAAACAGGGCAGTCGCTTCGATGGCGTTCATCTGCTTACGCTGTGGCACTGTCTTCACCGTGTCTTTTGTGAGGTTTACCTGAGGTTTGACCTAATTTGCTGACCCTGGCAGAAAGGTGTCTCATAGGACACAAAAAACAGCACTTGGTTTTTGTATCACACCTGCGTCGCAGGTCCTGCGTTGTGCCTGTCGACATCAGCCCCAAGATCAGTCTGTTTATGTGTCACCAAAACCGGCAGGTCTTGCTTTAAAGCAAGAAATTTCCGTTTACAACGTAGTTTGGGGTGTGGTGTATACAGTGAGTACGTACTATAATGACTTGCCCAGTTGGCCAATATCGGCCCGCGAGCTGGCTACAACCGTTGAACTGCAAGTCCTCCCCTGCGTCATCTTTGCTGGGAGGGCCTTGCTCACGAGGGCCATATATGTGGATGCTCAGGATTAATCAATTAACAATACTATATCATATATGCTCAAGTCTCAGAGTATACTAGTGTGGGGTGAGCTCACGCGCATCGCAATGCAGATTGTGGGACAAGTAACCTTAGTGGGACGACTAGTTCTCCAAGACTTGCACCGGGGTGCCGTGGGTTTGGGCGCGACCTGGCAGGGGGGTTGGGCGTTGAGGGAGGGAGTTTTCATGGGGTTTACTTGATCAGGGCAATTATGTAGTCATTCCAGCAGAGAAGGTATCAGCAGCAGCTTCAAATCCACAGGGGGCTCACGTGAACTTTACAGTACGAACAAAAGTTGTCAGTGTTACGCCCCGAGCCCGGCCACCGACGATCTCGGCGTATGTGCTGTTGACACAGCTCGTTGTTGCCCAGCTGACTTTCGTTCTCAAAGTTGCTGTTTGCAAAGCGTCACTCCTCGAATTTTGGCTGAAGATATCCCTTGCATGCCCACTTGAGAATAAAGTCGCTATACTTGCTGTATCTTTTTTTACGCTTTCGAGTTGCCCTCTCTCATTGCGCGCGAGCGTTGCTGAGATACTACGACATCAAGTGACTTTTGGCTCAATGCTCGGCGGAGTCAAAGCCAGATCACCGCTGCAGTGATAGCAAGCACTGTGTGAGCAGCGCGCTTCGCGAGGAAAGTCCTATCTCGCCAGCACACAGAAAGACAACACAGATGTAGCGACCCCGGAGATTGATCCCAAAGCCGGCAGCATGCAGGTGAGAGACTATTGCTAAAGCCTTCTGGGTCAAACCTTGTCAGGCTGTATTGCTGCTGCAGCGTGCTCTGCAGCAAAGCTTATCATGTGTGAAATTTCATGTTCCTGCTGGTTCAGATAAAGCTTTTCGTTTTTGAAATGTGCAAACCTGCTTGACAGGTGCCTATGGAATGGAATGATACCACAGTCCCTTTCAGAGACACTGTGTGCATACACGAGTTATTTGAACAGCAAGCTGCTGCAGCACCTGAAGCAGAGTGCCTTGCTTTTGAAAGCACCTACATGACTTTTGCGGAGGTCAATCAAAAGTCAAATCAACTCGCACGACATCTGCGTACACTTGGTGTTGGAAGGGATGTTCCTGTTGCAATTCTGATGGAGCGGTCATTTGACTTGATCATAGCAATGATGGGTATGTTACAACTGTCAAGCTCTGTTGACCTGCCAAGAGGCTGTGAAACTTGCTTAGCCTGCAGAGATATCTGACATTTTGCCTGGCCAGAGGCACTGCAAGCCCATTGCTGCAGTGCAAGATTGAGCTTGAAGGCACAATGCAGGTGTGCTAAAGGCTGGAGGTGCATATTTGCCAATGGACCCCAATTATCCGGAACAACGCTTAGCTTACATGGCTAGAGATGCAGAAGCAGCTGTGTTGCTGACCCACCAGGGCCTGCGCCGCAGGCTGCCGCACAACAACCTGTCCACCCAGGTTTGCAACGTCCCGTATCAGGCCAAACAAGCAGCTTAGTCATAAAGCACAGTCCTGCAGCACACTCAGTGTACACACAACAAGTCATCCCGTGCTGCTACTGCACAGTGTGACCAGGCTGCACATTGTTTCAGCAGGTTTTGCTGCAATACTCAACAGCAGTCATTGACGAGCGCAATGTAGTGCCCTTGAGGACATTGCGCTCGCTTGCCCCCAGTGGCCTGGACAATGGCAGTGTGTTTTGGATGCAATGCATGAATGTTGCATGTCAAGCTATCACCAAAACATGCTCTTTTGGTGTGCAGATTGTAGATGTAGATGAGTGCCAACAGATGATTTCAGAGTATTCTTGGGGCAACCTGAATCTGCCCTGCAGTTCCACAGATATGATGTACCTCATCTACACTTCAGGCAGCACTGGCAACCCCAAGGGAGTCATGGAAGACCATGTCTGCCTAGTCAACCTCATAGACTGGTCTATAGATGCCTGGGAGCTGTCAAGTGACAGCAGTGTTCTGCTGAAGACAGCTGTCAGCTTTGATCCCTCTGTGTTTGAGATCTTTGCTCCTCTAGCTTTGGGCGGCAGGCTGGTCATTGCCAAGCCTGGAGGCCATGAGGAGTACAACTACATGAGAGACCTGATCACCAGAGAAAAGTACGTTGCCAATGACTCTGCCCACCTTCTGTGCCATGTAACAATATGAATACGCTGGAGCCTGCATATGTTGTCTGCGGCATGATTCTGTCTTGTCACCAGTGAAAAGCCTGTGTCCATTGGCTGTCCGAATTGCTTTCAGAGTCAGACAGGGAAGGGCTGTCTTGCCATTGTCTGTAATGCGTCTGCAGCACAGGGAGCACAGATGAGGAAAGAGCTGTTCGAACAATTTGGGCCGCTGGACTCCTTTGTTTGCCTTTAACAATATCTTGATACAGCAGTTGTTTGTGTATGCAGCCTGCTTTTACATATGCTCATGTAGCACAATTGGTGCAGGGTGACATGGATGATTATGGTTCCAACAGTGCTGCCCTTCTTCCTGGATGCATGCGCAGCGGACAGCTCAGCATGCAAAGCGCTCACACACCTCTGCTGCAGTGGAGAAGCTTATCCCAAGTATGTTATAATTTCATCTCCTCCATGCCGTGTTGCAGCGATTGCTCTGCATGCTGTCTTTGCTTTTCTGGCTGTGCATGCTGTTGCTGGAGCAGACCTGCTCAGACATACACTGGTGCACGGGACATAGCATAGAACAAGTCATCACCATGAGCTTGTCTGCTTCACATGGACTCAGACACGCACAGCAGACTTGTACAACCAGAAAAGCGGCTCTAGCAGCTGTAGCTGACCAGCCCATGTACACTTGACTGACAGTGTCATGCTGTTTGTGCAAATCAAGCTCCAGCCATGTCGACACATCTACGACTGTTGACATCATTCGCCCAAGGAATGCAGCTCATGGTTGCAACGCTGGCATGCAATCAGGTTGTACTGTCTGACCCCCAGCAAATGTGAGCTCCCCCTGTATCAGCTTCTGCTCAGTAGTACAGGCTCTAACCCCCACCTTCTCTATTGACATATTTAGCTTCTGCTTGTGATGAAGAGTGCTTGTGCAGGAGCTTGGCAAAGCGTGCGTGTGTGCTACTCCCTCACACCAAGGTCATCAACTTCTATGGCCCCACAGAAGCCACCATTGGGGTGAGCCATTGGTTGGCTAATGGTGGCAACTATGATGGGGTCAGCACCCTCCCCATAGGGCCCCCCATGGCCAACACCCATCTCTACGTGCTGGACACTGATCTTAAGCAAGTGCCTGTAGGTAGGCTTGTCAGCTTGCCTACCTCAATCAGCCAGACTTGCGTTTGTGTTAGATGGACATACAGCACAAAGCACAGCAGGCTGTGTGGCTTGCAAAGTCTGGCAAGCTGCGTCTTCTCTTGTGTGCTGCTGCTTTGTCAAAGTTGTGACTGAGCCATCAAGTGCATGTAGGCTGCACATCATGTTGCAACGTCCCCAGCAAACAAGCTTTGACAGCAGGGCCAGTGCACTTGCCAGAGGTGCAGTGGCTGCACAGCTTGCTTCTGCATAGCATGACAGGCTGTGACATGCACAATGCAATCGGTGAGGGATGGGTGCAGGCGAGACAGGGGAGCTGTATATCAGCGGTATCATGCTGGCACGAGGCTACAAAGGGCAGCCAGGCATGACAGCTGACCGCTTTGTGGGCAACCCCTTCAGCCGGGGGGAGAAGCAGCATGCGCGCATGTACAAGACTGGAGATGAAGCTTTCTGGCGCAGTGATGGTGTTGTCGTCTTCCTAGGCAGAGTTCAGAAGGACCAGCAGGTCAGCTGCTTCCCTGCTTCTTTGGTTCTGCCGTACACCTGTTAACGAGATTCATACTACTGCTACCTGCAAATTCCACAGCAGGACACGGCAAAGCACAGCACAGCACAGCACAGCACAGCACAGCACAGCACAGCACAGCACAGCACAGCACAGCACAGCACAGCACAGCACAGCTGCATTCAAGTTCCAGAGTAGGATACATCACAGCACAGCACAGCTGCATGCAAATTCTGAGCAGGACACAGAACAGCGCAGCACAGCGCACAGCGTAGCACAGTGCAGCATAGCGCAGGACCAGCAAAGCTGACAGAATCAAGCACATGTACAAGAGGTCTGCCTGTGACACAGTCTTGCACCTCTCTCAGTCAGCTTTGCTTGGACTTGTGACACATACAGCGTATGGTGACATACCTGTAAAGGGCATGCCTCTGAAAAATGGCTAGCATCTGCCTCCAGGCAAATGCACTACTACTTGTGAGCATCTGCAACGAGTACAATCCACATCACATGCAAGGCTTGCAAGCATGTTTCCACTCTTTCTGCATCTCAGGTGTTGATCTGGCTTGCGTGTCCAGGTAAAGCTGCGAGGCGTGCGAATAGAGCTGACAGAGGTGGAGCACCACCTGTCTAGCTTCCCAGGCGTGAAGCAAGCCCTGGTAGTGGTCCACACAGACTCCATCCAGCAGCAACACCTTGTGGGCTACCTTTCTCCAGATACCATTGACACAGAGCAGCTGCGCCAGCATGTGGCCAAGTTCCTGCCCAAGCAAATGATTCCTGAGACTTTTGTTCTGCTGGATCAGTTTCCCAAGATGCCCAATGGGAAAGCTGACAGGGCCAGCCTGCCAGAGCCAAAGTATGCAGATATGGCTAAGGCAGACTATGCTGCCCCCAGTAATGAAATGCAGGAAGCGGTGAGATTTTCTGCTTGCGCAGCCTTTGGTTGTTGTAGGTGACAAGGGAACCCATACTTGCCACAATACGTGCTTGACAATGTCATTGATGATGCGCGCCAACATTGTATTTTACAAGCTGTCTGCCTATGCAGCTTGCAGCAATATGTGCTTGTGAATAGTAGCTTCTGCTGAGGGCAGCTCATGCTTGATTCACTATTCAGTGTCAGCACAGTAGCCGTTGCTCAGCAGGACCTGAACACTGGGAGCTTTGCTGCAGGTTCAGCAGATCTGGTCAGAGGTACTGCACCACAACCAGATCAGCATCTCCGCTGACTTCTTCCAAATTGGTGGCACCAGTCTCTTGGCAGTCCTAGTTGCCTCCAAAATCCAGAGCACTCTGGGTGTGGAGATTCCTGCCTCTCAGCTCTTCACCGACAAAACCATTGCTGACCTGTCTATGACAGTCTCTCGCCTACAGTCCAGTTCAGTCAGCACTTCTGGCAGTCAACCAGAGCAAGTATCACCAGTTCTGACCCCACAAGACAAGTCTCGGGGCGTGTACTGCACCCTGAATCAGGAAGTCATGATAATGTTGCACCAGCTGTCTCCTGAGACTATAGTCTACAGCATGCCCTTTGCCATACGCCTCAGCGGCCCTCTGGACACAGACTTGCTGGACAGAAGCCTGCAGATTGTGGTTGCGCGACAAGAAGTCTTGCTATGTCACCTTACTGGGAAGCTGATTAGTCAGAACCTGTTTGGGAAGGCGCTGAGGGGACTGGTGAAGCTGAGTATGGGTAGCTATCAGGTAGCCACCCTGCCCAGAAAATGCCACCAGATGCCACAGTGACTGATTGTAGTGCGTGTTGCAAACTCATGCCATACGTCTTCATACTTCCATAATGTATGCTGCTGGTGCCTATGCTTGTGGTCAGATTCCTGCACCCTCACAATGCACAGACTGGTCATACCATGTCTGTGTTCAACACATGCATGCCTGCTAGGCTGACAGACATTGGCCAATGCTGCTGTCTTACACCGATGCAAAGCAGTGCTCATAGGTGCAGTAAGGTAGGCACATCATGCCATGAATTATGGCTACACAACAAAGCAACATGAGCAGATGTGCCAACATGCGTCAACTGGTCAGTTTGTATCCTCTAAGCTTGCCGTGGTTATATCACACAGCAGCAAGGCTGAGTATGCTTGTGATGCAGGGCCTGTTCAGCAATGCCATGGTGTCCAAGATGGTGCAGAAGCGCATGCAGGGCAAAGCTGGCCTGGGCACCAAAATGGTGCTGCCGCGCAAGCGCATGCAGGTATCCCCTTTATGTTGCTTCTTCAGCCACTGTTGCAATGGGTACGTGCTGCCATATGTCTTCACATCGAGGGGTGTCGTCACCTCAGCAAGCTTCCAGGCACCTAGAAGCATTTCACCAAATCTGTTTGCGGATAGCTGTCAGCTGTCTTCTTTGCACAACAGTCCACTACAGCCTACATGACAGCTGTTTCGAGGCCTGGCCAAAAGGCCTGAACAATTGTGCCTTGCAAGCTGCTGTGGCAGATAATGTGATCACCTTTGTGCACGCTGCTGCTGGCATGCAAAACAAGCTGCATCACGATATAGCCACTGGTACATCAACGGACGCATCATATGATGCAGCATGCAGCATCCCAAGTGAGCAGCGTGAACCAATGCAAAAGACTGACCTGTGGCTGTACAGTTGAAGCTGCAACACATGCCTTCAGCAGATGAGCAGCACCTGCAAGAGTCCTTAAAGCAAGCCATTTCCCGCCCATTCAACATGGCCACTGGGCCCATGATCCACGCCACCCTTATCCCCATCACCCACCCCAACCAGGCTGCCCCTACAGAGGACAACATGCTGGTCATCAGCACGCATTACTCTGTGACGGATGGCTGGTCCATGGGAGTGCTCTTCAGAGACCTGAGCAGAGCTTACAACATGCTGAAGCTGGGAGAAGGTACATTCACCTAGAACCAATGTCATCCTTGTGAGCACCCACTACTTTGTGTCTGTCATGCTGCTCTTGTGAAGCATGATCACCTGGTATGGCAAGACTATTGAGTGGTGACAATGCACCACAACAGGCGTGACCTTAAGTAGTCAGCTTCTAAGCTGCTGCGTACTGGAAGCTCGATGTTGGTATAAAGCTGAAGAACCAATGTTTGCAGATCCACAAATGCCAGAGCTTCCTATGGGCTTTTTGGAGCATGCAAAGTGGCAGCACACAGGCATGCAAGCCAAGCGCCTGGCAGATCTAGATTGGTGGTGTCACCAGCTGCATGGTGCCCCCCTTCAACCCCTGCTCACTTCTGACCTACCCAGGTCTGGCAAAGCCAATATTGGTCAGAATCCTGGCGGCATTGTCAAGGTATGCAAACAACAGCATGCAAACAACAGCATGCAAAAGCTTCCAACCCATTTCAAGCAGAGCTCGATGTTCATCTGGACTTATCATCTGTGCGTGTGTGCGCCTTCCTGGTTCTGCAAGCCACTGGTCTTGAGGCTGGCACCACATGGACTGCATGAACTCAACAAGATTGTTGGCGTCCAAGAGCATTTCAGCTTGGCCTGACAGACAGACTGTTCCCACTGGCCATGTTGCAGTACAGACCTACGAAAAAACTGCCCTCTGAACCTGTTCACTTGCATTTGGCTGTTCTTAAGCCAAGACCTGTCACTTTCTTGTTGCAGGTGAGCTTGTCAGTGAAGCTAGTGCAGCATTTGAGAGATCTGGCACAGCGGTGTGGCAGCAGCCTGTTTGTGACAGTGCTGGCAGCCTTTAAGGTGCTGCTGCTACGCTATAGCGGAAGAGAAGACTTGTGTGTGGGCACCCCCAGCGCAGGGCGGGGTAGACCCGACCTGCAGGGCAACCTTGTGGGCTGCTTTGTTAACCTCACCATGTTGCGGACTAGCTTGGCTGGTAAGTCACATGCAGATCAGGGACGTGCAGTTTCAGGGACATGCAGTTTCAGGGACATGCAGATCGGGGACGTGCAGTTTCAGCGACAAGCAGTTTCTGGGACATGCAGTTTCAGGGACATGCAGTGTTAAGGAGAGTCAGTGATAATAGCATCACGTTTCCAATCACTCAGCAGCTATGCATCGTATGTGAGACAATTTGAACGCCATTGTTGAACATAACTTTGATATGTCTGTGCTGCGCACATCACACTCACTTCACCATGTTGGCCAATGACACCCTGAACACCAGCATGTGTGCATAACTTTGTGTTGCAGGTGTTGGTATCACTGTCACCCGCAGTGTTGGTTGCTCACTACAGCAGGTGTTGTACCCTTTGACCTGCGGCCTGCTCCATGCACAGTTATCACATCAGCTAAGCAGCATGCACTTATGCACACGCGTGATGCAGGCCCATGCACGTTCGTGGATGTCATTCAGCGAGTGCACAAGACGGTGGCAGAGGGGCTGGCGCATGCAGATGTGCCCTCCATGCAAATCATGGCGCAGCTAGCTGGCCAGCAGAAGCTGCTGCCCTTCAACGCTCTGCCCTACCAGGTTGGCAGTCTGCATCAGACTGCACCCAAGCAGCCCTGCCTTGTTTGTTTTGGCTCTACTCGTTGGGGCTGCTTTGCTTTGCTTGCTGAAGTGGTGTGCGTAGATGTTGTGGGAGACCTGTGAGGAAAGAACATGTTGTGTGAGTGCTCTGGCAGAGTGTACATGCTCATGCTGCTGCTGTGAGAGGCATTGCTGCAGCTGAAGCACCTAGTAACCTACAGCACCCAGGGCTGGCAGTAAGAGATCAGGGTCAAAATGTGTGATGCAAGTTCTGACAGCACCCCACCGTCCACAGGTTCCATAAGTTGCGACAGCATGGCATCCTCTGTAGGTTGCATACTTAAAGCTTTATCTGAGAAGGTTTCTCACCTGTCACACCATGTTCCCTCTGGCTGCAGGTCATGTTTGCGCTGCATGACGAGACGTTACTGTCAGGCATGCAGCTGGCAGGTGTGACTACCAAGAGCGTGGAGCCCATTCATACCGGCAGCTCCAAGGTAGACATCTTTCTGGAGCTGTTTGGAGCGCCAGATGGGTCCGCCACAGGCCACATTGAGTATGACTCCTCTCTGTGGAGCCACTCATCTGTTGTCACAATGGCTGCCAACCTCCAGGTATGCTTGCTGCTATGACCCACCTGCTGTACCAGATCCTATGCTGTGTAATTTTGTGTAGTTGAGCAGGTCACACCACTTTTCAGGGGCAAAGCTTCCCACCAGCTTGACTTGCTGCTGGTCTTGCTGGCAATGCATGCTGATCTTGTTCAGGCTTGTTTCCTTGCTGCTTCTTCCCTTGCTGCTTTGTGGCGTACCTGCTGCGTAATTGTATCAAGTGCTTACTGGCTGAACTGACTGCATGAGCTTGAGAAGCAGTGCATCGGGCAAAACAGGGTGTGCACGCTACCAGTGCAGATGGGTGACTAATGCCCTGTCTGTAGCTTCTCCATGCGTAAGAGAAGATTGAGCTACGGCAGACCATCAACATGGCTGTGACAGTAGATGTGTGTACCAGTGGGAACATTGCAACACCACTAGATAGACAGGTGCTGCCAATGCAATGATAGCTTTGCTGCTTGCAGGCAACTCTGGAGGAAATGATCAGCTCATCAGAGAGCCCCATCAGCTCTCCTCCTGTTGTCAATGGCAAGGCATCACACTGAGGTCGCACAAATCATGCGTACCTGTGCCTATTGTTGTCTGCCACACATATAGTCCACTTCATCAGACAGTTTGGGTCAAGAGCTTGGAATGTGTGCTGTCCTGCTGTCATGGGGTAGGCCAAGCGGTCTTTCATAATTGCCGGTTTTTGTCATTTGGTGGTTTGGCCTGGCATTCTGGCCGCAGGGTCAAGCATGGTTGAAGGGTTGCAAATTGCTGATGTGGCAGTCAAAACAGCAGCAAGCAACTGCAGATGCATGTGCGAGGTTCAGCATCCGAATTCGTTGATGCTGAGCATTTCTCATGCATGTGGAGGTGTAAGCTTGGCAAAGTAGATGGTTTCAGCTCAGACTAAAATACTATTTTGTTGGTGCACATCATGTCTAGCTGCAGTGGCACCACATGCTTGGCTTGAAGGAAGTATACTATTTGATTCACACTTGTGAAATTCACATTCAGACAAGTATTGCCAGCATGCTGTGATGCAAGGTCTAGAACTGTCAACCACAATGGCCGCGATAACGCTGCAGAGTTTGTTTTGAAGCACAATGTCCACAATGAAGACATTTCTGCCTGTGGATAAAATGACCACGCTTTGCACGTGCTACATCCCACTGACTGTTCTTCTTCGCCACCCCTCCTTGTCGAGTTTGAATTCTGCATGAACAAGACCTGACTTGGCAGGCTCGACTTTGGGGGCAGGAGAAGGCACCGCAAAGACATAGAAAGCGTCCAAAAAGTTGCAAAAAGTCGTCAGTGGAGGGTGCTGTGAAGATTTTGCCCCTTAAAAATCCCAGATCAAGATGGCTTCTGTCAACGAATATGAACGAGCTCGCAACGAACGGATCTTAGCCAATGAAACCAAACTGAAAAGTCTGAAAATCAAGGAGGTTGCTGCAGCCTTAAAGCCAAACGCAGATGTCCCCGCCGCGCCACAGTGAGGCAGTATTGCAGCTTGGCATCTCCTGGACTGCAAACATCAATTGTTGCCTCGTGCTCACATGGCCGCCGTTGCAGGCCTATTCGCAAGCGCAAGGTGCAGCACAAGGTCCCGCAAATCAAAGCTTCACGCAAGTCTGCAAGGTGCAAGAAGCTCTCAGCTGTTTGCTCCTGGCTGTCAGTGACTGCATTTAATATGGGAGCTACTACCATTGTGTAACGTCTCCCATAATGATGCACAGGCACCAAGGCAAGGTTGCACCAGTATATGTTAGTGTCCCAGAGCCAAGAGAGAGACACGCAAAGGCTGCCAGGACCTCCAGGTCAGCTGTGAATGCATTGCCTCAATCTGCCTATGTTTCTGTGCAGTACATGTCGCGCATGCGTAGCACCCACAACAGCAACAGTCTGCGTCGCCTGAGATGGCTTGAGGCAAGCTGTTGACTGCTGCAACATGGGTGCAGCTGAGAACTTGTGCGAGGCACTTGATGCCATGACACATGTGCATCACATGTGCTCATATTCTGCATTTCACAATGACGTATTGCAGCAAATACAAAGCTTATGTGTGGCATTCCTGACAGTAGCCAGACCATTGCAGAAACGCAGGCAAGGGGGCAATCAGGCACAACGTTGACCCAGACAAGTTTCCGTATGCTACGCGAGAGGCCATACAAGAAGCCCAAGATGCAGCTGAGACAGTAGCAGATGAGCTGAATGAGAAGGCTGGATATATTGTTGCTGTGGCAAAGGTGTGCAAATTACTTGTGACCAGAAAAGCTGTGTCTGCAAGGCGCACAGCAGTCCTAGGCTGTGACAGTATATGTCTCTGCTGCTTGAACCTGATTACTGTGTCATCTGCAGGTAATGCAAGTTTCGCATGTCTCAGGGGGCTTCTGGCTGCAAAACCCACCAGCTGTGACAAACTGTTTTGGTCCATCCACAACTCCCCACAAAATAGAGCTGGAGTGTTGTGAGCCCTGCCAGCACAAAGAGGGCTATGAGCACCTGGTAGAAGGGAGTGACAACAGATGGGCTGTGCAGTACTTGCCTAGACCTGGTGGCCGCTCTAGTGGCATGAGTGGTGGCTGGATCTACTTTGCGATTGACCATGTGAGTGCAGCAGTAGATGCATTTGACACTGCTGTGTGACACCCAACACAAGCCTGGATACCACTCTCATCTGTCAACAATTACTGAATGAACATTCGACATGGACAACTGCATAGACGTCTGACATGGGGCAAAGATGTGTTGTATGAGACATGCAGGCCTTGACCCCAAACGACACTGTGGTGATGGAGGTTGTGTCAGGGAAGGGTCCTAAGTATGTGAGGATTTACATCTTCAGGTGACTGAATATGCATGTATACATGTTCCCAGCCTGCAAGAAGCCATTGCTGCAGCATTGCAATAAAGCAGTTGTGCTTGCTTCCAACGTTGACAGCTTTCTAGGAAAGCTTGAGCTGAACGCTTGCTGATGTGTGTATTGTGCTTGCTGTGCTGCAATATTTCCATGATAAAGCTTAGGGCTGGCACCTGTAGTGTCTGGTGATAGTAATAAACTTTGCTTTCGTCTCAAGGTTGGGATGCTGTTGCAGGGCCAAGTTGCAAAAGGAGGCTTGATTGCTGTTGTCATGACCATTTGATGCAGTCGTGATGTTGGCTAAAAGCTGTTGTCATGACCATTTGATGCAGTCATGATGATGGCTAAAAGCAAAAGTTTGGCCACAATATTGTTCACGGCATTATCAATGGTACAATGACATTTCTTCAACTGATTATTCTCTGGCCCGAGGGCAATACATGTTCTAAAAAATCGAACACGCAGTATGTGGATCAAAAGCCACAGTATACGCAGGGCATCGTAATTACACAGACATAAGTGTGTAACTACTTCGGTGCTTACAATGTACATGTCTATGGTGTACAAATCAGACCATTCCAAAATTGAGCTCGACACTGAACAGAACGTGCAGTAGGGATAAGGTATTTGTGAAGTGAAATATTCACAAGGCGATAAAAGCTGTTTGGATCCAAGCATTGATAGGGGACACTGTCAACAGCAGAGACAGACCAAGCATGCAGGTCTCTAATGCAACAGCATGGGGATAATTGACTGTACATGTACCTGTCACAATTACCTTGTGCTTGCTTCCAGCAGCTAGAGTGACAACCCCAGAGCTGTCATCCATTGCAAGCGTTCACTTGCAATCCAAACACGTGTTGCACAAACCTTTAAACACGCACAATAGGCAAAATGCTGGGCCCCTGGCCATACAATGGTTTTTGGAAGACCACCCTACACCCATCCTGTGGAGGGAGGGTCTTGCACAACACCATTGACACCTTCTCTTGCAACAGGAGCAACCGCAGCCACAGGAGCAACTGCAGCAACAGGTGCAACTGGCGCGATTGGGCCACCCATGGACTGAGGAGTGCCACTTGGCATGTGATTTGCCTGTCCATGGCTACCCGCCAAAATTGGTGCCCCCAGTGAGGGCGTGCAGCAGAGCCAATTGTACCCCTGGCTGCCCATTCTTCCCCCAGCCCAGCCTCAATGTCCCTGGAACCAGTGTTGTGAGGTGAGGTGAGGTGAGGGCAGCTCCAAGGACATGAGGCAACACAACAGAGTGTAGTATGGAAGCTGTGTCGGGGCCAGGAAGAGACGGCTGCAGATACCAGAAGCAAATGCCTGACAGCTATGCTGAGCCAGCCCAACAAGGGAGGATGATGCTCTGGGCTGACCCGTTGCCAACGTTTTGAGACAGCGAAAACAAAAGCACGAAATGAATGCACGACATGCAGATGCAGCAGAACAAAGTGCAAAATGATCCAGTTTGAACCATTGGAGTTGGCATATTCATGCTCAGCAGGGGTTCATTTCAGTACCATGACGGGACTGCTCACACAATGAGACCAGCATATCTTTCGCTGCAGTTTACCTGTTGGCCAGGTACCGCTCTCGCAGCCTTTGCTTGTAATCGGCTGTCTTGGGACTGTCTTGGGGGTCATGTGCAATATCCTCAGGAACATCAAGCGCTTGATGTGGTGAGTGTGCTGGGTGATTCCATGCTGGCTCACCTGCATTGCAGACATGCAGTCACGTTCTACAATGCTTACAGCCAGTTTGCTTCAAAGACACTCTCAACAGGAAACATGCCAAACACTAATGAAAGTCTGGCAAGACAGCATTGAAGGGGCTGACCAAGCTTATGGCGGCCTGCTTTGTCTGTCTCTTCCAGGGCAGTGCCTTGCTCATTCACAGTGCGTTGGTTAGCCTCACGAGCAGCCTGCTCAGCAGCCAGGCGTGCCTGCTTCACCCTGATGGGCCGCCTGCTGGGGGGTGGGGTGGGGTACACCTTGCCATATGCATTCAGCACCTGCAACACATACGCCGCGTTTACAATGAGGTCTTGGAAGCCTGCTGAAAAATGGATTGCAGCAGCTGTGGATCGGCATCTGAGCTGCATTGTTTTGCGCGTCTTTGAGTGGTCGGAGCAGTGCTGGAAGGTTCTGATGTGGTTGGGGACAAAATCATTGCAACACCTTGATCCAGACAGCATTCCGTTAGGCCAGCTGCAACAACAAAGCAAACTTGCATCCAGCAACAACTGTGAGAGATACAGACACTATGCATATCCAGAGCAACAGCAATGACATCAGGATGATCTTGCGAGTAGGTACCGCAAAAGTGCCATAGACGATGAGGAAGAAGCCCAGAATGAAGAGACATGCTCGCCCTCCACGGTTGGTCTGCAGCTGCGCAAGACCATTTCCAATGGTGGTCTCATTGCTGTTGTTGATACTGGGATTTGCTATCAAGCGGAAGAACAGCACACCAACAAACAGAAACACTCCAGCCCTCCCAATAAAGCCAATGTGCCCTGCAGCAATTCACTCTTGTGAGTGTAGCATCTGTAGTAGGCGAACTCAACAAAAGCAAGATTGGTCACAGATGCAGCGCACTGGCAAGTCTTGCTATGCTTGGGCTGCCGCAGCAAAAGGCAACCCAATGGTTAGCAGCAAACAGGCAAGAGGCCGCAGAGAGCTGCAGAAAGCTCAATTGCTCGAGCAGAGGTATGATAGACATGAAGCAGAGCAATGGCAGGATGGCGACTGCACAAACTGCTTGAAAGCAGACACAATAGTGGCCCCTTCACAAACGCATGATGCTGTACTGAGGTCTGTTTGGAACAGATTGTACATGACCAATTGAAAACAGCATTGAGGTGGCAACCTACCTGTTACAACCAGAATCCACATGAACCACCTGGGAAGATCATCCTTCATGTCATAATGGAAGTTGCGAGTGAATGCAGCTTGCAGCTGAGTGATGGTGGCAATCAAGAATGCCAAGCCGAATATAGCAATCCTGCAAAGTTGCATACACCACATTAGTGTAAGGTGTATTCAAACGTGTTTGAGACATAACGCACTGCTTGCAAGGTTGCATTCATGAACATAAACAACATCGCCAAGGCAGCACCAGCAGAACAACATTAGCAAGTCAAAAATGACAGCACATGCACAAGCCAAGGTGCTGAAGAGGAGGAGTAGAGCGCACCCAAACTTGCCAATGTCACTCGTGGCCCAAGAATCAGGGAAGCCCCCCTGGTTGTCTGCGCTCTCTATACGCTTGAATCTGGGAATGAGAGTGATAACAAAAATTCCATACGCAGTGTAGACACAGCCCTGCACGCATGCAATTGGTATGCAGCCTTCTGCAATGCTGAAACAGGCTCCATTGAGCCACTGAAATTCATTCTCATGCCTTACAGCAACACTTAACATAGTGACAGCAATGCTGTTCCAGCATAGGTAAGCTCTATTCTGTGATGCAGATGGACAATTTTGTGTGAGTGCAACAATTCCTCAATTCCTACTGATTAAGACCATCAACAGCTTCAGGCTCATGCATGCAGGACAGAACAATGAGGCCAAGCCTTACCGAGACAAGTGGACTAAGACGATATCTGAAAAAGTTTTTGAAAGGACCAAAGGCATCATCAGAGCCTTGCCCGGTGATGCCCTCCCAGAAGCGCCAGCAGGCGTAGATGAGCACCCCAACTGCCATCACCACCAGCAGAGGGTACCCAAAGCTGTTGTTACCCACCAGAATGAACGCACCCTGCATGACAAACCTAGGGCTACAACTTGTTCCATGTGCCATGCATATAGCGCAAAGCTGATACGAAGTAAATCAAGGCAACACAACAGTTTGTGTCCACGCAGTAGGTGGTGACTTGTGGCTAGCAAGTTTAGAGTCTGTACACCAATTTGCTTGGCAGCAAGCTATCTACAATGCATTGTTAGATGAGTGACCTATCAGCATCTACACAGAGATTGGGGACACACATCGGCAGTGTACTTGTGATGTGTTTGCAGACAGCTGGAAGTTGGAGAGTACCTGTGGTGAGATGTCTGCCCCCTTGATCTTCTCCTTCCCTTGAGCAGAGCTTTGGCAGGCCAGACCGCCAATGATAGCATACACAAGCCCCTTCAAGACCCACCCAATCTGCAGTGCACACCGGAACACAATGTTGTGACACACGAATGCATGTGTGCTGCATGCCTGTTTACCCCAGTAGAAACCAGACACAAATGACAAGTATGATACAGCTTACAAGGTGACACCATTGCCTGAACTGTCATAAGCGTAGCCTCACAACGGCAGCTGATACACACTACAGATTTGCGTAAATCTATTGAGGCTGACAGGAGGAAGAGCTTTGGTCTACCTGTCCAAATGTGCGCACAATCTTGCGATGCTTTGGCTTGACTCCAAGTGGATGTGCCAATTTGCTCTTGGCTTTCCCTGTTGCCAAGCGAATACGGTCTGCCAGGTCACACGAAAGTCAGCACACACAGAAGCACTATTTAATGATTTGCTGCATCAAGCAACCATCACAATGCCAGTTTGGAAAATGCAGCTGGGTTGTGCTAGCATTCACGTATGCACAATGGCTAGTTCACCCATAATGGTTTTTACAGCTGCAAAACCAAGAGCAAAAGAAACAATTCAGCACAGGCTGTGGCCGACCTGCACCCCAGTGAATTCCATTTCTGGGCCCTTTCAAAGGTGCTTCAATCAGGCCAGCAGCAGTTTGGAAGATGCCAGTCTTGGGCTTGTCAGGCTCTTCAGTTTTGTCAACACTGAGTGGTTCTAGCCCATTTTGCTTTGCCTCAAGCTCTTGCGCAGCACTATCTGAGCGCAACTTGTGATTGAGCAAGACATAGTTTGGAGGTGACTCCAAGCCAGCACTGCGTCTGGACGACACAGAGGAGTTGAGAGGTGAGGCAGCTCCTGCTAAAGATCCATGTCCGTTCTGCTGGCTGGTGGGGTGCACTAGGTCTTGTGCTACAGGAACTGTTGCTGTATCTGGGATAATGCTGGCAATGTCTGTCATGAAATGACAGGCCTGAGGCCCACCCAGCTAAATACTGTTATGCCTTGAGCATGCACCTCCAAGCCACTGAGCCTGCACGACAGGACTCAAGAGTTAAATCCAGATGTTGATGACAGAAAAAGAGCCTATCAGTGGTTGCAGTCTCACTGAAGCACTGAGCCCTGGCAATATGCAAGTAATCTGCAGGATAGATGTTCAGGACAGGACAAAATGCAGGGTTCCGATACGGCAGACTGTGCAGCAGTATCGGATCTGTGCGGCAGGTAGTGCAGTTGACACAACGAGGCGTTTGTGTTCTGCGGACACTACTGCACGGCAAAACGAAAACGCCAGTGATGGAGATATACCTGCAGAACCCTACACAACGCTCAACAGCCACAGATGCCGCGGTGCAGGTCGTGTATGACAGAATCGTGGGTGGCGGAATTGCTCCCAGCCGATATGACCTGGCAGCCGAAACAGCAGCAGGAGTGCTCTAATTCAGTGTGCTGGAAGCTCTCCGCTGCAGCACCAGGAATGCGACAATTGCAGCTGATCTCCGACACGCGCCCACAGTGCAATGATTGTGTAATGCGAAATCCCAGGCCCGGTTCGAGGAGGGCGATTGCGACAAGTCTAAGGGCGCTTGCAGGAAGTCTCGCTGGTACATTGGGAATCAAAAGCCCTATTTATGTAATGCTGGCGTTATGGCTTGAATGGCTTGACTCATTGACCTGCAAAACTTCCGTCATGGATTCGACCGTCAACTTCACAGCGGCGACACAATCAGGAGCGCATGTTTCTTGAATCGGAGTCAGGCCAGAACGTTTGGAGCTTTCCTGACCTGTATATTTGACGGAAGCAAAAGTTTCTTACGGACATTGTCAAACGTTCCGACAGGACTCCTGCCCGCTTTCGGGAGTTTGAGGTCCTTGTGTGGCATAGCAAGTAGGCAAAAGAGGTCCTCAGCCTCCGTGCTCACTGCAGCAGGCGCCTGTGCTGTGAACCTGTCAGCAGCTGATGCTCTGCTTAGGATCGTTGTAATAGCATCGTCCAATCTTGCCAAATCAGCCCTCGCTGAGCTACCCTGGCGTTGTCGAGTAGACGTTCAAACACTCCCCATTCAAATATTGTTTTGATGTCATGGTCCTGTAACATATTACTCATCATCTTCTAGAGGGTGCCTGTGGGTGATGCTGGCATCAGAAGATCTGGAGGAAAGTGCCAGCACCAGTCAGCCAACAAAGTTTGTAGATAGCTTTGCAGGTGCAACATCGTTCCATAGCATATGAGTCATGCTTTCCCGAACTTGCTTTGTTGTTGCCTCTTTGACATGATGCAAGACTACAACTGAGCCAGTTCAACTGAGGCAACTGAGCCATTTCATTTTGATTGCAGATAAATGCAGGCTATTCTGGCGGAAGGCAGGCCATAAGTTCAGTCACCCACTGGGAGTCAAACCCCAGCATGTGAAGTATGTCAGAGTGGTGGGGCAGGTCAGTCATTGTCACCAGCTTGCCTGTGGTGACGCTGTCCCAGGTTTTGACTGAAGTGCTTGCTTTTTGCCCATGTGTCTCTCATTGTTGCGGCGTGCGCAAGCTTTACTGTACCTGTCAGTCACTAGAACTTGTAGATTGTGTCACACAGGTTGGCTTTGTGGCCAAAGGCGTGGTGTATGCGCTCATAGGAGGCCTCTCCTGCCAGAGCGCTATAACAGGCACTGTCACCATCAAAGGCGCTGACAACTCGCCACAGGTGCATGGTCATTCATAAGGTTGCTTTCTTCAGATGGTGTGCATCCCTGTTGAACCACGCAAGCGAAAACACTGTATAGCACATATGTGCTTCCAAACACACTGCGATACTGCACACCCAGCAGGCACAATAACTGCCTTCCTGCACCTGTGTATGCATGGGATTCGTCCTGAAACATAGAAAGATTTCACAAACTAGTACACTCCAGGGTCAGTGCCTGCAGCTAGTCTGCTTGCCCGTGCAGCTGAAATGCCTCTTGACTTGGACTGCGACCAACGTCACGACTGGGATTGCAGGGTGCATTCATCTTGGTGGGCAACAATCAGTTTGGGTACCCACTGCTGATAGTGATGGCCCTGACAGTGTACATGTATGCCTGCTGGCGCTTCTGGGAGGGCATCACCGGGCAAGGCTCAGATGATGCCTTTGGCAAGTTCAAAAACTTCTTCAAATACCGCCTCAGCCCTCTGGTCTCGGTGAGCAGGATCAGCACTGTCTGTGCACACATGTTTGCCTCTTGCAACTAACGAGTCTTGGTCAAGACTCTCTGGTTCAGGCAGCTGAATACAGACAGGTCAATATGGTTGTCATGCTGTACATCATCACTTAGGCTGCCACAGCTGCATGCAGCACAGAACACCACTGCTGCCACCTCAAAACGTCAGCAAGCTCCTGTTATCTCCATGCATTCTGCAATGCTTGCTGCCATATGAAGTTTGGGCTTAGGATGTATGCTAATGTGTGTCAGACAATCATGGAACCACTATAAGAAGGAAACGGCCTGACATTGGCTGCAGGGTTGTGTGTACACAGCCTATGGGGCCTTTTGCATATCACTCATCCCAAGAATCAAGCATTTGGACACAGCAGCCAGGTCTGGGGGCTTCCCACAGAGCATAGCTGGCAGCTGGTGGGGTGACATCATGTATGCACCACATAACCACATGTTGCCATATCTGACTGCTTGCTGTCGCATCATTTACTGGGATGCAACTGAGGCTGCATAACTCGACTGTCAACTTGAGCTGCACTCGGTAGCATTGAATTTTGCATACCAGGCGACTGTTGTGCACAAGCAGTTCGGAGACAAGTAGTATTGTGACAATCTGTAAATCTGTGGTTGTGCATGGTAATGTTGGGCAATGTTTTGGGTGATCCCAAATGCAATGCAAGGACAGGTGGCACAGATGACTGACCTCCTGCTCTTCTTCTGCAGAATCTGCATATTGGGTTTGGCTTTCCTGATTGCCTTTGTGACTCAGATGCAAGCTGCATTCACGCGCAACTTCCACTATGAGATGAAGGAAGACCTGCCTGTCTGGTTTGACTGGGTTCTAATTGTCACAGGTGAGTCAAATGCTCACACTTGTCTCACAGCCATTTTGCTGAGGCATGCAATGTCATATAGCAGCAGTCTGAAATGTGCAAAGCTGATGTCATCCACTGACCAGCAAACAAAGAACTGTTGGTCACAAGTGAGTGTTTCCAGAACTGTGGATGCAGAGCTGCGGCACATGCTGCACTGTCATTGTCATTTCTGTTGTGATTGTTCTGGTTGGCTGCAGGCCACATTGGGTTTCTGGGCAGGTCTGGAGTGTTTCTGTTTGTTGCAATCCTGATGTTTAGGACCATTGCCAATCCGGATATCAACAGCACTGATGAGACCACCATCGGCAACGCGCTGTCCCAGCTGCAGAAGACACATGCTGGCAGGGCCTGCCTCTTCATACTAGGCTTCTTCCTCATCGTCTACGGTACCTTTGCGGTAGGCATGAGCACCATAGCATGTTGGTGCAGTCACGATTGCCAAAGACAACAGCATATGCTGAGCAAGTATGCTTGTTTGTGATTATGTCAATGCCCACTTTCCTTTGATGACTCCAGCAAAATTGCACTGGGTTGTTGTGGACTAGAGCGTTTGTATGGCTGTCTTTCATTTGATTGCTTTAGCTGCTCATCCTCACACACGTACATCTCGCATTGCAGCATCCTTCAAAGCCTGCTTGCTTACAAACAAGCGTGCCATACAGCCCTTCAAGCATTGCCACTATACGTGTTGCCATCTTACTGCTCTGTGGTGCTCATTGACAGGTACTGAATTCGTATGGCAAGGTGTTTCCCACACAACCTCCCAGTGGCAGGCCTGTCAGGGAAGATCAGCCTCAGCACGGCCCCTGGGAGCGCCACACCGACCAGCCTGATGTTGAGAATCCAGTAGAAAGGAAGAGGAACATTGGTGAGCCAATGACCTCACTACACCTGCAGACAGCATGTTCCATGTCTGGTTGATGAGACACTGTGAGCTGCGTTCTTGGCTGTGCGTTTGTCATGAGGATGGTGTATCTAGCCATTCTATATGCTGCCCAACAGAGTCGCCACTAAGGTGTGGTATGTCATGTGTGCCATCTGCTGGCTCAGACACTGGGTTGATGTGCAGGCAAGCCTGCTTGGAACCACTCTGAGAGCAAGAAGAGGCTCCACCTGGAGCAGATCCAGGCAGAAGCTGTGAGTGGCAGCAGTGGGCTCACCCACCCCCAGCCTGGCACCTCAGACTATGACAGCAGGAAGCAAGAGCGTATGCAAGCCATCAAGTCAGTGCTTTGTTTATGCATTTCAATATTGTCTGAAACATAACCTGCTGTGAAGGTCATCAATGCTGCTGCACATGTCATAGCATGAGCACAAATTGTGAGCGGTAATGGGCATATGTAGCAGGGCTGAGGTAATAGGTGCATTGCTAGCATGTCAGGAGGCTAATTTCCTGTACTGTTACATTTTCCCCCCGTTAAACCCGAGGCCACCGTGACTCGGGCTAATTGATGTCAGGTGTAGTGTGTCAATACCCTAGCTGGGCACTACCCTCAAGGGACAGAAGTAAACCTCTACCTCTGTGCATGCGAAAGCGTGAATCGAACTTGCGACCATGAAGTGCAAGCTTCACAGCCCAATGTGTTTCTAACGCGACAAGTTCCAGGCATACGGAACCATATGTAGCAGGGCTGAGGTGAAAGGTGCATTGCTAGCGTGTCAGGAGGCTAATTTCCTGCACTGTTACACCATGACAGCTTCTGTGGCCTGTTGTGTCTGTCATCCGAATCCTCATGATTTTGCATTTCCTCACATGCCCAGTGTGCATGCAGCTGGACATGACATGTCAATGGCTGCAGGGATTTGGAGATGACAGTGCTGGGAGCACATCCACACGGGTCCCCAAAGGGCAGCCCCGGCGGCATTGGATCAGCTCGTCATTACCATTTGTCATCTCATGATTTGCCTATCACACACAGGCCCCAAGATAGTGTGCAGGAGCTGCCAACACTGAACTCTGGACTGGCAGAGATCAGAGTCTCTTCAGAGGACATGCCAAGTTATGGGTCAACGCCCGTAAGGGCCACTTGCAGCAGCACACATAATGGAGAGATGATTGACATTTTGTTGACATCTAACAGTAGCTAGTCGAGATGTCAGTAAAGCCAGTTGAGAGTTTTGAGCTGAATTACTGTAAGCATTGTTGTACCATACCTGCAAAAATGATATCATAATTGAAGTGTTTCACGGTACACTCCCGGCATGTCGTTGCTTTCTGAGATGTAGTATGCAGTTAAGTAATGAGTCAGTTCCTGAAACAAGTCGCACAACGTCTCTAACAGCTTGTGCGTGATATTTTGAAGCGCCAGTGCATTGCAGAGATCTGCTATCACTAGCACCTACATCAGAACATGCAGCTAATTGAATGCTTAATGTTTTAATATTGATGAACAATTCAAGGTGCTTGCAGTCTACTGAAAGTAGACAGTGATTGAACACACCCAAAGACATTGGCCAGTGCAGATCAGCAGCTAGTGCCACGGGGTTGCTGACTCTGATACATGACAGACCCACATACAAGGTCTGCCTCAGATGCATTATTTGCATGACAAAATTGTTAGCTGAAAGCGCTGGCCACAATATAGGCAAGAGCGTGCTCAAGTATGACCTCCAGCTGTCCAGAAGAGTGCAGATTGCAATGGTGCCTGTTGAGCAACAAAATTAGTTCTGAGACTTCTTGATCTTCCTGTATGGCAGGTTGCCAATGATGCCGGGCAGATCCCGATCACTGGCCTGCAACATGCACACTAGAGTGAGGCACAGCCCATGGGTGTGTGATACCAGAGTCCAGTCCAGACCAGAGTCCGTCTGTATTTACAAAGACGCACTCTGGTTTTGGTGCACGCGACGAGCCAGGACCATCACATGACACCCACACATACTGTCTTCAAAACACTGACATCACATGCTGCTGTTCCTGGCATGCTTTTTGCAGCTCCAGATTGTCTGAGAATACAGAAGCAGAGGCAACTGTGACACTTTAGTTGAGATTGACTCCATACATGCCAATACATGTTGAGATAGTGCAATTGTGCATGTTGTTACTGTCACAGCAGCTCAGGAGCGCACGATATATGAGATGTATGCTCACCAGATGCGCCTTGCCCAAATTTGATAGTCGCTTGCTGGACTTCTTCTCATTGATGTGCTGCTTGCCAGGGTGTCTCAAGATCACCTTCCCTGTGCCTGTCACCTTGTATCGCTTTGCTGCTGCCTGATGCGACACATAACTTTGGTTAGCTTGCTGAGAAGACTTGAGTGATGATGTACTCGTGACGAGCCTATACGTGCGACTACACTCTCAGCGCTGCAGTGGCCCTGTGCAGGAGAAAGAAAGAGCCGAGTGTATGACAACTATGGATACCTTTCTAGTCTTGAGCTTGCCACACACTAGCAAACAGGGCTGCTGCTGTGTTAGTGCCTGCAAAAACAACGCTGACTTAACCACCATGAGATTTGCCTGCGTCTGGTGCAGGGAACAGCAGCAAAACACTACTTGGGGCTGTTGTCGCTGCTGAAGCTGTTGGCCCGCGCTGAAAGTGCATCTTCTGCAGGTCATACTGGAAGTGCTGCTTCTGACAGCAGAGGTTGAGAGCTTCTGAGGGTGGGCCTGCACGCGAGCAACACAGGCGTTTGCAGGCAGGTACAGCCACAACAATGTGTGTGATTGCCTGCTGAGTCACTGACCTGATGCAGTGACATTGCCTGCAAAGATGCGCACAGAGACGTTCCCATGGCTCGTCCAGCGGTGGTGCTACACTTTGTTGTTGCGAAAGCTCAAACAGTGGAGGCCTCTGCCAAGTGAACCTGATGCATCAGTACATTGTGCAGTACATTGCAGATCAATGGATTCTAAAGCTCTCGAGTACAATGCCTCATCTTGTCGCTGTCTGCGGTCGTCGGTGTCTTGCGCAACAGAAGTCACGCGGAATCGTGTCTGCATTCCGCCATAATGTCTCTCGCTATGACCTCCGCTTTGCCATGCGCACACGCCAAGGCTGGCTGCAACACCAAGGCTTTCCGGCCACAAGCCCGATCTGCTCCAAGAGTGGCTAGGTCTGCTCACGTCGTAAAGGCTTCAGTTGCAGATTTGGAGATGGTACCAGACAGCAACAGACGAACAGTGATGAACTTGTTGCTTGTCGGCGCCATTGGACTGCCAGTAGCGTCGTTGGCCGGGTAGGCTTTAAAGCAACTGCTGTCTGGTATTTGATGTCTGTAACGACACATAGACTCAACATATTATGCTGTCTTGCAGGCCTTTCATTTACTTCTTCGTACCAAAGTCGTAAGTCTCTGCAGGATTGTTTTCTGACTTGAAACAGCGGTACACAATAGGCAGTGACACCAAGGCAGTCCTGCTGACCTGCTGTGTCTTTTCTGCAGAGCTGGTGGAGGCAGTGCAGGCATTGCAGCAAAGGATGCTCTTGGCAATGATGTCAAGGCATCTTCATGGTTGAAGTCTCACCCTGCTGGTGACCGCAACTTGGTGCAGGGCCTTAAGGTGACAGGCATCTGCTGTGCTGACGTTTTTTTGACTAGTCTTTAACATATGCAATGGCTGACAGAGGACTGCTTGTTTCTGCAGTCAGATGCCACATACTTGGTGGTGACAGACGACGGACAGATTGAGAAGTATGGCCTGAATGCAGTGTGCACACACTTGGGATGTGTTGTGCCCTGGAACAACGTAAGCGCTCTCACAGCACTCAAGAGCTGTGCAATATTGCAGCACAGTCTATATATGACCAATGGCAGCTTCTCACCACATTGTAGGAGCTATGCAATCTGGCAACACTTTTGTATATCTGACTAATGGCATGGAGGCTCAGTTCTCAGCGTACATGCATGAATGCAGAACGAGAAGAAGTTCAAGTGCCCATGCCATGGCAGCCAGTACAACAGAGAAGGAAAGGTGGTCCGTGGACCTGCACCCCTGGTACGTTCCTGTCTGTAACAATGGCTGCTGAAGTGCAGTACCGTCAATGCTGCACAGCAGACAAAGAGTATGACGCAGCTGTATCCTGTTTCATGTTGCTGATTTAGCAATCTGCTATGCCTGCATCAGGTTTGTGAAAGTTTTGGATTTTAGTTGTTGATCCAGCTGTGCTTCTCATGCAGTCTCTTGCGTTGGCGCATTGCAACATCAATGATGACGCAGTCACCTTCACACCGTGGACTGAGACTGACTTCCGAACTGGCGAGAAGCCATGGTGGATCTAGAAGCTTCTTCAGCTCGGGTCTAGAAGCTTCTGCATTTGTGCTGTTTGTACTTTGCTTACTGCCTCAGTGGTACCTTGACCACAGGATCTGACATGTTATAGAGCAGCAACAGTTGTGTGCCTTCTGCCAGCACATTGCTGCCTATAGCCCACTTTTTGTATGACATTGAATGCAATTATGAGACAGCCTTGGAGGTTGATGCCTACGATGTCAGGACTGTGCTGCCTGTAAATTGATTTGCCCAAAGCAAGGACGCCTGCAGACAACAGCTATATGTGCCCCAAGTATACTGCTTGATTTGCGGTAGCACCTGCATCCCCACGACTACGTCTGGGATCTGAGTGTACCTAAGCAGTTGATGTTCGCAGAATCGCAGGAGTGTGCATGGGAGCAACGCATTATTGCATGCATGTACAGCCTTGTATTATGCCAGCAGGCTGCTGTGTTTGTGGTCTTCCAGGTAAAAAGCTGTGACCAGATCGTAACTGAAACATTGTTTCGTGTGTGACAATGTCTATTCTTCTTGCCGCTGTCGTGGAGCACATTTGATAATGTCATCAACTCTCAGGATCATTTCAGAAGCCTCTGTAGCCGACAGAATAATCTGTTCCTTGACCTGCAAAAAAAAGCACCGGCTGAAAGTCATAGTCGAAACTCCCATTGAGGAAGCACGGCTTGCATATCACCACAGTGCAAGTCAAGCAGCAGGGTGCATTTGCCATGCTCACCCGGTAGCACTCATAGATGCCTAGATCTGCCATGTCCCCAGCTTTTCCTAGCACAACATCTACACCCATCCGTGTGTTGTCTTCTGCATGCGCCGCTCTCAGCTGTGATATCAACTCAGCTGAGTCTAGGCCTGCAGCCAGTAAGACCATGTGGTGTTAGACCCTGCTCAGATGACATACAGTTTCAACATGGACTGCGTTTAAAACTTTGGACAAGGTTCACAAGAGGTAGCTTCGAAGGTGGCACAATGCAGCACATGTTTGGCTGAATACCTGGCTGTCCTTTGGAAACTAGAACCCAGCTGATCCAGCTTCTTATGCTTGGATGCCAAGAGAGTCAGGTGGTCAAGCTGCTGTTCGCAAGATATTGACATGAGATGGCTCACCAGCATTGTCACAGATGGTGCCAGGGATTGCTCGAAGGGCACGTGCATACGCTTCTATGGCAAGACTCTTCTTGCCAGGTGTTCTTGCTGCCTTCTCCTCGACCACCTGTGTGTACCCAAGGTGTTCAAACACAGACAAACATCCAGACATCATTTTCACCAGTGAATTGGCTCAGTCATTCAGCCGTCTACCAACTAGGGTCCAAATTCGTTTCGCTCATTGAGTGGGCAACCTGGGCTGCTCTCTCTTTATGCCTGGCATACAATCTGTTGCTGTGCACACATTCATCATATGAGCATGCAAGTGGACACCGTCATGCGCATTGACAGCCTGATCGGTGAACTCAAGCAACATGGAGGGGGGGTTACCTTAGCCATTTGCATTTCAGGGTAGCCGCCACCATAGATGACTCTGGAGTCCTGCACTGTCTGCTGGAGCACACACAAGGCATCATGCAGACTCCTCTCTGCCTCATCTAGCACATGAGAACCTGCACGCCACATCATCTTGAACATGAGACATCAGAGGGGCTTGAGCTGCATCACAGCAACTTGGGTTATACAAACCGGCCAATGCCCTCCTCTTGACAGCAAAATGGCTGCATGACTTGCAACGCCAAGACTTACTGAAGCATGTTGGAGGGAGCGACCTTTAGCTCAGACACAAGGGGACTTGCCGTCAATGCTGCTGCGTGTTCACAGCAACAGCCAAACAACCTCAGATGATTGGTAGGAGCAAGCAAGCAGCAGCAGCACAGCAGCAGCAGCAGCAGCAGCAGCAGCAGCAGCAGCAGCAGCAGCAGCAAGGGCAGGTGCTTACTGGCTCCTCTGAGGACAATGGTGCAGGCTTCCCCCATCTCCACTCCCGAGAAGTGGATCAGCTTGTCCTCCCCAATCATGATCTCCTCAATCAGCTTGCAGCTGCCCAGCTTCAGCTTGTCAGGGCTGTCAAAGGTAGATGCAATCTCACCACCTGCACCCACAAACAAGATCAACTGTCCATTGCTGATTGTTAGCGCTACTACTAGTGCCGTTGTCGCAACTTGTGCCGCAATGGTTGACTGAGAATTTGATGGCAGCTTGCATCATTGTGTTGCTGTAATCTTATGACCTCTAAAGGCCAGTAGACCTCAACTTCCCAGGCAAACATCCGCCTGCAGTCATTTGTGAGCCAGGCACTTATAGACAGATACTCAGAGCAGTCGCGAACAGCTTTGTCCAGCTGTTGTGCTACATGTCAAGCACAACACAGCGGCAATGCCTAGAAGGTGTGACACAAGTACATGTTGACAGCCAACATACTACGCCACACACTTCCTATTAACACACGAAACACATTTTTTTTAAGTTGGTGCTGCATGCAAGGTTGCATGCTCACAGCAATACACGCCAAAGACAAGGGATTCTCTAAGGGATCGCCGGCGGAGCTGCAACAGGAAACTGAGCTCACAAAAGAGCTGACCTGTGACAAGCGCCAGCCTCTCAATGCCATCAAAGTCAGCGTGCTCAATGGCCATGACACCAGCATCTGCAAAGATCTCTTCAGGGAAGTTGTAGATGAGCTGGCGGTTGACGAAGCAGTTAAGGCCCTGGCTGATGATGTTCTCCACCTTGGCGCGCATCTTCTCCTTCTCTGCCTTCTCTATGTCTGCAACCTGCACAGACAGACACCTGGTATCATGATTGCTGTTCTTGTACTGCGCAAAACACAAGAAGTGCTATAGTGATTGTAGATTTGCCTGGCAGATTGACCTTTTGCAGTCAGTACAATTTACATCAAAAATTACATGACATCAGAAACAACTGCTGCAAAGGGTTATATGACAAGCTGTAAGTGTGCATAGTTTATGACAGCCATCAGGTGTAGAAACCTGTGCATGCTTGTCTCTTAGATTCATCAAAATGTGTCTGACACAAACAACACAAATTCTATCTCACACAAGAAGTTGCGGCCTGCATCATATGCACCAACTTCTGTGCATGCATTTAGCCAGTCACCACACACAGTGACAATCACTACGACTTTGAAAGAGTTATCAATTCACAGCATGGAGACGATCAACTCAGGAATGACATGATTCTGTTGGTGATTATTCACAAGAGCAGGGGCATAAGAAGGTGGACCTTGGCCATGGAGTCCACGCGCACTCTGGCACCATAGATCTTGATCTTGTCTGTGTCCATGGCCGTGTTAGCCACCAGGATCTTGGCATTCTCAATCCTTTTGGGCTGGCCTACTCCTATCCTCTTGTCTAGAATGAAGCCCTCGTCCAGGAAGGACTCCTGCAGGTGTCATTTCTGTCAGAAGCAGGCTTGACAGATTAGAATGCCAAAAGGCAATCTTGGCATGTAGGGTCTGTCCTTTGCGTGGTCATTGAATAGTCAGCAAAGGATACAGCTGCTACAATCAGACACAGCATTTGAAACAGCTGCAATGTAAGGCTTGGGTCAACTTTGCTGTGGTAAAAGGTTAGAACAGCAGAATTTTCAATGCACCAAGCGCCGTCTTGAAACAGGCCATCACAGCACTGCAGACTTTGCATACATATGCAATGGTATCTTCAAAGAGCTTTCAAGCATAACAAGACATGATGGACAGCAGGTATAATAGTCAGCAATTCAGTAACTTGCAGGAGGCAGTACCTTGAGTGTGCCTCCAGTCTTCTTGATGATGTGTATGCTTTCCAGATTGCTGCTGCCCTTCAGCCTCAGCACGGCGTCCACAGCCAGGCGGGCAAAGTGCTCCTTGTCTTGCGTCAGGATCTTGGAGCTGCGCCATGAGACAGCTTGTGAGTGAGTGAAAGAGGCGCACTGTGCGCTCAGACCAATCAGCCAGCAGCAATATGCTGTTCATGCATGAGATTTTTAGACTGCATGAGCCAAAACTGGTGCCTGACTGTGCGTCAATGTGCCTGAGTGCAGCATACCAGAAGGAACGCTGCAGGCCCATGCAAACACTGCAACTCCATACCCAATCCAGAGGCTATGCTCACGCTTCAAAGCATCAGCAACAAGAGCAAGCAGCAAAACACAACAGGGTGACTCAGAAGCTCTTTTGAGAGGAGGCGTCAAACCTGAGTGTTGTCTTGGCTATATTCAGTAGGTCCTGCCGGAAGGTGTCCTCATTTGAGGAGTGATTGAGGGCCAGCAGCTCTAATCGTTCCTTTGCTGCCTCACAGGCTTGCCGATACCCTGCACGCCCACAACACCATCTTTCTGACCCTGCCTCATGTTCTGAACATTCGCTGTTACGTCTTGCTTGATCATAGTGCAGTCATGCTTGCTGACTGGTGAATCAATGGTTGATATAATCTGAGGAGGTCAACTGTATGACTGTTCTGTGCGTCCGCGTCAAGCAGTGTGTGCTATCAGATAGAAGCCGTACATAAACATGCAGCCAAACTAGTCCTGATGTATCACTTTGAAAGGAGTAGCACACAGGGCCATCTGCCTCCAGCAACTACAGCATATAACATGAAAGAGTTACAGTAAGGCATACAATACCAAGCTGCTGAAGGCATCAACAAAGTTGCAACTCGGTTGTGCTGTAAGTACCTGCAATGATGGTCATTGGATGGATCTTCTGCAAGACGAGCTGCTCTGCTTCTCTCAGAAGCTCTCCAGCCAGCACCACCACAGATGTTGTGCCATCGCCTACCTCATCATCTTGCACTCGTGAGATGTCTGCACACAGAAAGGTGGCCTTTCAGATGTGGCATAATGCTGACGAGGCTACAGCTGCGTGATTGCAAATGCTCACTGCCTCCTCTTTGCAGACAGGAAGCAATGGCATGCTGGGCAGCGTGCATGCATTGTGTCACAAACACAGGCTCTGTTGATGACTTTGACTCACCAACTAGGACCTTGGCTGCTGGGTTGTCTACATAGAGGGACTTGAGGATGGTGGCACCATCATTGGTGACCATGATATCATTTGTTCGGCCCATGCTCTGCAAGATCTTGTCCTGACAGAAGCGACAAACAGCTTAGCGCAACTACCTGTGACAATTGTGCAACAATATGTTTCTTTACAGCTGTCTGGCTTACCATTCCCTTAGGTCCAAGAGTGGTCTTGACAAGGTCAGCTATGGCCATTGCACCCACGAAAGATGCCTACATCAAGCACATGTGAGTACATCATGTTTTGAACTGGTTACTGACTGGAGGTTGACATCAGAGGCTTGATCATAAAGGTCTGCGAAAGACATCAGCCGCAAAACCACGATGCAGCGCAGAAAAACGCTTCGGAGTTACCAGGCGAGCGGTTTCTCCTTTTTGCTCTTCTGCACCCTGTCCCAGGACGCCGTTGGTTCCTGGCACCTGCGAATCAGCACAAGAGTGGTGTTCACAACTCACAGCATACTAGCACCTCGAACATTCGAAACAGGCGGCATGAAGACAGTGACGTCAGACAACACTAGTGCAACACAGCTTCGTTGCAGTCGGCAGACGCGGGAGCTTACCGCCATAGCCATGCTGATCTAGCACAGCAGGCTCAGAGTTATTGCGCGATGCTTGTGCCCAATCGTGATGACTTGATTCGCTGGTCAATACACAGTCAACGTGAAAGTCGACGAAAAGTTTTGTGGCGTGCGAAGCAAAACATCCCAGCACTTGCATCGACTTAGACTTGCCGGCGTTGCGCACTCCGTGACGAGCGTTACGGTGTTTTGCCAGACACAGACTCGGTACCATCATGCAATGCTTTACTCCGCCGCGGATTTTAAATCCGCGGCGGAGTAAAAGAAAGTCTGCAATGCTTTGCCAGACACAGACTCGGTACGTCTGGTGCTAGCATTGCAGCATTGTTTTTGAGGATCTGCGTAGTCATGTAGTCTCTGCAGTCTGAGCGTGCAAGTTAACTTACAACGTTGTACTCGCATTGTTTCGATGGATTGCCTGATGACTTCATGTACGGTATGGTGGGTAATCCACACCTTGGCCAGAAAGACCTGTGATCAGCCTAGCAAGGAAGCATTCATGTGTTGCCTCTCTTCAAGCCCCTTGTCTGTCTGTCAGGGTTGTACTATGTGCATTCTAGCTTGTATGAGAGTAAAATTCATGCAACAGGCCTTGCTGACATCGGTTTCAGGTCCATGCCGCCTCAGACGTTGGATTTACAACATGTACAACAACGTTTGTGTCAATGTTTCTTATTTGTGATGTATACAGTGTATCTACTTAAACATAGTCATCAAAGTATACCACAATGCATCACACAAGATGGGTGGCACTGACACTTTGACCTCACTGTCAGACTTCAGCCCCCAACCAGCAAAGCTGACGTCAATATCCAGATATACACAACCACACTTGCAGCAGAGGTGAGGCAAATGGTGCATTGTTAGCATGTCAGGAAGCTACTTTCCTGCACTGCTACATTGCTCAAGTGCAATGTTGTTCATTGATTGTTAACAAGGTACATGACAGATGCCACCACACTGGCTCAGCCAAGATCTAATAACACTTTGACTATGCTGTCAGGCTTTAGCCCCAAACCAGCAATGCTGGTCTTGAGCATTTTGTCGTCACGTGCATACCGCTTGCCATTGGGCAACTTGACTCTGCACTCATCGTCGTCGACATGCTGGTAGCCCTTGGCCTTCAAGAATGCCTCAAGAGCATCACTCAAAGATGCAGATGCAGGCAGCTTTACTAGCCAGGGGTTCATGTCTTGATGCCAGAGCTTGAACGAGTACCCTGGGTCCGCATATGCTGCATTTCCACTGCCTGCAAAATGCTCAGACCATCAGTCCACATGTTGCATAGTTTAGGCAAGCTGCGTTTGGAGCATCCTATTTTGCAGCTGCCAGCAAAAGCAAGCCTGAAAACAAAAAGTGATGCAAAGCTCACCTTTGTCAGCAGCAGCGGGGACAGGTTGCACAGCCTTGGGGACTGAAGCTGCAGCAGTTGGGACTGCAGCTGCCACAAAGGGGGCTGAAGCTGCAGCAGTTGGGACTGCAGCTGCCGCAGTGTGAGGCACTGCAGATGCACCAACAGCAGATGATCTGGTGCTGCTTTGCGCCTTTTTGCTGTGCTGGCCAGCCCCAGAGGCACCCCTGCCCTCAGTACGCACAGACACGTGCACCCCTGCAGCCTCAGCAGACCACCTGACCTCCACTGTGTCCTCTGGTGTGAGAGCCAGGGCAGCAATGGTGAGGCCGGTGTCCACCAGTGATCCATCAGCCAACAGGGCCTGGTACTGCCTGCCATCAGGGCTGGCCTTGGCCTGATGCTGCATGAACTCCTGAATGGCCGTGTCCAACCGGATGGTGTTGGGCTTCCTCACTTGCCAAGTTGTGTGACCATGCTTCAGTTGGACGCAGTGCCCAAGCTGGTTTGCATGACCTGCATTGCAGCAGCGCATGGACTATAGCACCCAATGGCTCATGGATGAACGACAATCGCTGAGAGTGTGGGTGCTTCATACTTTGAGGAGGAGTGCAAGGCAAATTGCACCTGTTGTAGAATGTGCACCGCCGGGTGTGTCACAGCATGGGGAAGCAGCGTATTCAGAAAGATCTTATAAAAACACTCCTCCAAGTGATTGCTTTTTGGACACATATAATTATAGCATGCTTCTGCATGGAACTAAAAACCCACAACTGTAAAGCTGCTGTTGCTCACCTTGGCTGACAGCATCCGCCTGCTGTGCTGGTCCAGCATCAGCATCAGCCACAGGCTGCTGGTGTGCCTGTTCCTGAACCTCCAGCACTAGGCTGCTGCCGCATTCCAGCTCAGCAAAGGACCTGCCCCAGCAGGCCCTGTCCACAGCTGTGCCCTGGTAAAACACCTGGAGGGCCTCCATGGCCAGCCCTTGCCCCTGAGCCCACCCCGCCAGAAGATCACCAAGCTTGGTGGCAGTTGGAACTGAGCCGCTGACAGGCTTGGCACCTGCCCTGGTCACGGTCAGGTGCACTGAGGGGGTGCTGTTGTCAGTGCTGTCTGCTGGCACTGCACCAGCTGTGCTGCGTTGCTCAGGTATAGATGCCTTGACAGCAGGTGCAGCTGAAACTACTGCAGCAGCAGGCAAGGCTGATGTGGCAGAGGCTCATGTGGCAGCAGCAGGCAAGGCTGATGTGGCAGCAGCAGTAGGACAGATTGGAGTGGCGGCAGCAGCAGTAGGTGAGATTGGTGCGACAGCAGCAGTTGGCGAGGCTGGGGTTGCAACTGGGGCATCACCAAACTCCACCTCCAGAACAACGGCTGTACCCCATGCAAGCTGACTGAAGCTGAGTCCCCACTGCGATCTCTCGACTGCCCTGCTCTGGTGAGCAATGCGCAGGGTGTCAAACGGCCGCCTCACAAACTCGCTGTATGCTCGCAGGAAGTCTGCCAGGATGGTGCTGACAGGGACAGGGTGTCTGTCGATAGCAACCTTCTCTGAAGACTTCAAGCTGACATATGTAGTGCCCACATCAGCATTGACCAGCTGAGCTGCACCAGCCTTGGATGCTGCTGCGTCAGACTGAGAAGCTGCTGCAGCAGCTGATGACAACAGAGGGCCCTCATCAGTGTCCAGATCAGCTAATACAGTCTCCATGCCAAAACCTGTGCGCATCTTCCGGAGGCCTGAAATGCTGATGTCTTTGCCACCATCCATCTTCTGCTTCAGCTTGCTGTCAACAGCTGAGCTCTGCTGCTGCTGCTCATGTGGCTGTGACACAGGCTGAGCTGGCACTGGAGAAGGTGGGATAATGGGGGTGAATCCCTGCGGCCAGACCCCTCGAACAAGCTGAGGGGGGGTGACAGGGTCAGGGGTGGCAGGGCTAGACCCATGTTGCTGCTGTTGATCAGACTGCAGTTGCCCAGGCTGGACAGCAGAGGCGGGGGTGAGAAGAGTGAAGCCCGGTGGCCAGAGCCCCTGAGGGGGGGCAACAGGGGTGGGGCTGGAAGGGCCAGACATCTGCGCAGACTGCTGTTGTCCAGGCTGAACAGCAGAGGCTGGGGTAAAGGAAGCAAAGCCCTGTGGCCAGAGCCCTTTAGTGGGGGTGTAAGGGCTAGAGGGGGCAAGGGGTGGCGTTGGTGTTGCAGCTGCAGTCTGAGGAACACCGCTTGAAGCACTGCTGTGTGCTGCTACTCCAGCCACAGAAGGCACACCAAAGTAGAACCCACCAACCTTGACTGGAGACTGTGCTGCAGGTGCAGACTGTGCAGCATCGACTGTCTGACCACCACTTGATGGTGCACCAGATGGTACACCAAACCAGAAGCCGCCAGACTGCACAGGGGACTGCAGTCCCTGTGAAGCGCCAGCTGTAGCAGCAGGAGTGGGCAAACCAAAGTTGATGCCATTCACTTGCACGGGGGCGTGTAGGGGCTGGATGGGGGCTGCAGGGGGCTGGGGGCTCCAAGCACTGCTCTGACCAGCCCCAGGCAGTGAGCCAGACAGTGCAGCCAAGCCAGAAACTGATGGTCCAAGTGTGACCCCCTCCATGTCAGAGTCCTGATGCAGGGGGCTTCCAGAGACATCCATGGGGTCTGCCTGGGACAGCCCTGCCCAGCTGGGGGCAGCTGTGTTCATCAAGAAGGCAGGCATGGCACCCTTGCTCAGCTGGGGGTCTGGCTGGGGGGGTATGAGGACACTGCCTGATGGAAGGGCACCCTGCATCACAGCCCCTGAAGAAGAAGGAGGCGGCCCTGTGGGTGCCTGTGGTGTAGGGCCTCCAAGGCGTGAAAAGATGGATGGGCGCTTGGGAGTCTGCATAGGTGGCGGCTGAGGGGAAGTGAGGTGTGGACTGCTGTTGGCACCCTGCAGGATACAAAACAGCAAGGAATGTCAGGTCAAGAAAAGCCTGTGGACATGCTGTAAGCTCAGATCAAAGCAGCAACATGCAAAAGCTACTCTGGCAAACTTTCAAACACATGAGGGGCATCCGAGAGAGAAAATCATGTCAGGCACAGATTGCAAGATCTTTGCATGGTACAAATGATCAGCAATGACACAATACCCCAGCAACAAAGTTGCTGTCAAGCCAAGGTCAGTTGGCGCAAGTCTAACAATGCGTGTTGACAACACTCTAAGAGGTAATGCATGTCAACAGCACCCTAGGAGACAGCTGGAACATGAAATTCCAATTCATTGCAAGCTCACCTTGTCCAGGCCTCCACCACGGTGGCCACAGCCCAGCACACCAGAAGAAGAAGCTGAGCAGTCCACCACAGCACCATCCAGCACAGCACCATCTGAGAAGCCATGGTCCTGCACCTTGGCACCCCAGTTCACCGCCTGCCCTTGGTATGCAAACTGCAGACTTGAGATTGCTAAGTTCTGGCGGGCTGCCCAGCGCTGAAGGGCAAGACCCAGCATTTCAGTCTGCAGGAAGCTGGCAGGGAGGGCTGTTTGGGCGCTGTCCCTCATGGTCAGCTGCACCAAGTGGGGCCCTTGCAGGAGCAGGACAAAGTCCAGCTGCACAGTCTGGCCACTGCCCAAGGCTGCCAGAGTCTGCTCTGCCTGTGCCAGCTGACCGTTGCAGAGGACATGGCTGGCACAGCCCTGGGGCAGGCCCAACAGGGAGGCTACACCTGCCCATACACTGAGGACAGTCATGCCAGCTGGGGCAGGAAATGACATGGTGCTACAGGTGTCATTGTCAAGCAGCAGCCTGGCAGTGAGGCTGACAGGAACTTCTGTTGGGGGTGGAGCCCCTGTGGGGGCCTGGGTGACAGCAGGGGTTGTCTCCCCAGCAGTTGGGCATGGAGGTGCAGGGCTGCTTGCCACAGGGGCAGCAGGGTGTGAGTCAGCACTGGGGCTGAACCCAGGCTGGTTGGTGTCAGCCGTGGGTGGGGTGATGGGGGTTTGATGATCAGATGAAAACGAGATTTCTTTGGCCAGGATGGGGGTGGGTGGGCTGTATGGAGGGCTGGGTGGGGACAAAGTTGTGGTGGGTTGGTGGGTGGCAGCTCCTGGGACATGCACTTGGGCAGCTTTGTTGGCAGGAATCTGACGCTTGAGCCCAGCAGAGCTACTGTGGGGTTGAGCCGGCTCCAAACCAACTGGGCTGGATGCAACCTTAGCTGCCGCGTGCTTGTCTGCATGTAAGCAAGCACCATCAGACCATTCATTGTGACACTTGCAGTTGTTAGGTGAAAGCAAACATACTGATGGTGCAAGACCTACAGTTGCAACAGGGTGTTACGCACATGGAGACAAATGAGCGTATTTTGCAGGTCAAATTTAACATGCTTTGCGATGTCGTTGTTGTGATTGCAGATATGGAACAGAGTCAGCCATTATCAAACTCACAGCTAGTAAGTAGCAAGGCCAGACAGATGAATGTACTAATGAGTGATCGAAAGACAACTGCTCCATATCATATGACATGACACTTTGGCTGCTGCTCCACGCAAAGCAACTTTTGACCCACATATTTATCAAAAAAGGCCCACTGCAAAACAATGGATCCTGACTGCATGCACAACTGCATGCACAACTGCTACTGATGGACTCAGCATGAGAGAGTATGAGCAGACATACCAACAGCAGTTTGCTTCAGAGTAGCTGCTCCTGACCGGGTTGCTGCTGCAGGGCCCTTGTGCACACTGTCCTTTGCAGCAGGGATGCTGCTCTTGGATGCCACAGTCCCTGTCTGTGCGTCAGTGCCGCCACCTGCATGTGCATTGCATGTGGCAGCGCAATGATGCGTTACCCACAGGGAAACCCAGTTCACCCCACTGTTGGGCTTTTTTGTGATAAATGCCAACAGGTGTAGATTGCTCTTCTGTTCCTTGTCTTCTTTGATGCTGCACCATGGGTTGCAAGACATGTTGCGCTGGGATGGCTTCTTTGCTAGTGTTGAAAATCGTGAATAGAGTAAGATGATTGGTAGCACGCTTACAGTACAGTTAGTGTAGCAGTGCAGTTAGTTACTTAGCAGTGTACCAGACACTCAGCAAATGTCAGATGAGCATTGTTTGCTGAAGTTGCCAGCAAATGTAAGATTGCACCCATTCAGTTGGTGACTTGCATGATGAAGAGCGTTGGTTTGACACAAGTGTTCAAAGATTGGTGGTGTTGTGGATGAGTTTGCACACACAATGTAGCAGACAGATTTAGACTTGTTGACTGTGACAAGACGCTTCACCTGCAACCAACTGCAGCCATTGCCCAACCTACAGCTACTAAGTAGCAGCAATGGTACGAATGAGTAATTAACAGTCGAATTTTTCATGTCATGCGGCGTGACGCTGTGGCTGCTGCTCCACGCAACACAGCTTTGATCCACACATTCCTGTTATGCGGGCGGCCCGCTGCACAACAATGGATCCTGACTGCATGCACAACTGCTACTGATGATTTAGGCATGAGAGAGTATGAGCAGACATACCAACAGCGGATTGCCTCAAGGTAGCTGCTCCAGACTGGGCCGCTGCTGTAGGCCCTTTGCGCACACTGTCCTTTGCAAGTGCTGCAGCAGGGATGCTGCTCTTGGATGCTGGCTTCTGTGAGGGGCCAGATGCAATCTTGCCTTTCTCAGATGACGCATTCCCTGTCCGTGCGTCAGTGCCGCCACCTGCATGTGTATTGCATGTCTCAGTGTGTAGCTGGGTCACTCACAGGGAAGCTAAATTCACCTCGCGTTTGGGCTTTTTTGTAATCAATGCCAACAGGTGTAGTTTGTTCTTCTCTTCCTTGTCTTCTTGGATGCTGCACCATGGGTTGCATCACATCTGCCCTGGGATGACTTCTTTGTCAGCATCGACAACTTTGAACAGGGTAAAGCAGTTGGTAGCACACTTACAGCACAGTGAGTGGTACACTGCTAAGTGAACCAGACACTCCGCAAATGGCAGATGAGCATTGTTTGCTGAATTTGCCAGGAAACGTAAGATTGCACCCGTTCAGTTGGTGAATTGCATGATGAAGAGCATCAACTTGACACATTTGATTACAGTTTGGTGATGTTGTGCGTGGCATCACATGTCAGCTTTTGATCCACATATTACTGCAATGCAAAAGGCCCACTGCACAACAATGGGTCCAAACTGCATGCACAAGTGCTACTGATGGACTCAGCATGAGATAGTATGAGCAGACTTACCAACAGCACTTTGCCTCAGGGCAGCTGCTCTTGACCGGGTCGCTGCTGCAGGGCCCTTGCGCACACAGTCTGTTGCAGCAGGGATGCTGCTCTTGGGTGCTGTCTTCTGTGAGAGGCCAGATGAAATCGTGCCTCTTTCAGACGACACATTCCTCTGCACTGCGCTGGAACCCACAATCCCTGTCTGTGCATTGGTGCCGCCACCTGTATGTGCATTGCATGTCTCAGTATAATGTTGCGTCATCCACAGGCAAGCCCAAACCACCTGATATTCAGGATGTATCCTACAATCAATGCCAAATGTAAATTGTTCTTTTCTTCTGTACCTTTCCTGGTTGCATGACAATTTGCCCTGGGATGACTTGCTGCACTATGGTTGCATGAACTTCTGCCCTGGAAAGGACTTGGTTGCTATTTTCAACAGGACTCAAGTCTACCCAACACTCAGCAAATCGCAGATGAGAGATGTTTGCTGTAGTTGCATGAAAATTCAAAGATTGGACTCGTCCAGTTGGTAACTTGCAGGTCAAAGCATGATGAAAAGTGTTGGCTTGGACACGATGTATTGAAGTTTTGTTGGCGTTGTGCATGCATTTGCACAAACAATATAGCACACAGATGCCAGGCTTGCTGAATGTAAGAAGACGCTTAAACTGCAAGACCACACCAAGCTCTGACCACAAGGCACTCCAGCATGAGCAAGCCAGATGCCTCCCTTAGCGGCTCAGAGCACAAACAATAATACACACAAAAAGCAGCTTTGGCGCAGCGCATGCAGCAGAAATGCATTGAACCTGCAGCCTTGGCCTCTGTTGCCGCTCGCCTCATAGACTGAGTTGGACGAGGCTTTCTGCGGCCGTCATAGGGCTTCTTGTCCTCAGGATGAGTTGGACTTGTGAAGCGGGTACCAGGTGGAACAGTGTCATCAGGAGCAGTGTAGGCAGTGACACTGTAGACTGTAGCAGAGTCTGCAAGCAAAACATTGCTTAGCAAAGAAAGCTGTCAGAAACTGCTTCAGGAGGTGAAATTGCAATTCACCATCATGGTAGACAACCTTGGGAAGCGAGGCTAGAAATGCAGTAGCAAGGCATTTGTGATGCCGTGCAATCAGCTTGCCCTGTATCTGTGCACTGTAGACGTAAATGTGATTGACCACATTGTGCTGCAACTGATGGCCAAAACTGCAGCAAGCTTACACGCGAGTTGCTCTGGCAGAGACTGCAGATTTGTTGCCATGCAGCTTCATCACTAAGCACGTTGCAAAACACAGACAATCGTGAACAGCTCACCTGTGTCACCAGTCTGTGAGGCAAAGCCTGGGTCATCAGCCGCATCTGGCATGTCTGTGTCATTATTCAACCAATCTTTGGCAGGCATGCAGAGGCCTGAAGTTGCCTCCTCTTGTGCCTCATGTGAATCATGAGAAATCCCACGACTACCTAGCAAATCTGTGGGTTCTATGTGGAGTGCTGTGGGGTCATATATCAGCATCTCCCAGTCTATGGTGGGCAGACAAAACTTGATCCATAAGCTGCATTGACACGTCAGCAGTCAAGGTCACAGATGCAAGGGGTGTAGATTTCAACCCAGATGACCGCAATTCAGCAAGCTAGGCTTTCTGTCCATGCTTACCTCGAAAACAGACTTAAGCCGCACCAGAACAGGACAAAGTCCCAGCTCAGCCCAGGGAAGACATTCAGGCCAAATGAAGATAGCGTCAGATTCCCACACAGGCGCGAAGCGACAGGCCAAGCCAATAAGAACCCTGTGATATGCACATAAGCCTCAGGACAGTCCTGCTGCACTGGCGCGGACGATGCTGCGAAACAACATCTGACTTTCGTATCAGTTGATGCAACGGTCTCGAACATTACCGCAGCAGCCAAAATAGCTTTCAAGAAGGGCATCAGGAGCCCCGTCCAAGTACCAGTTTCGGACCCTCTCAGTATACAATGCTAGGCCAGTGAACACGATAAAACTGCCAAACGAAACGGTCATGGATAAGAGAGCCAGAAAAACAGTCCAACTCCACAACAGCATGACACCTAACATCTGTTCCCAGGGTTGAGGCTTCAACATGGTGAAGCAAAGGCACGGTACAGAGAATATCGGACGATGTAGCAACTGCACAGGTGGCCGGCAGCAATCTACCCCATGGCCGCTGAGCCTGGTACGTACACACAAAACGACCCGTGCATTCAATAGGAGCGCAACCGGGCCTGCTACAGTAGCAGTGTCTTCTCTGCCATGTACAACTGCGTTTGCAAGTCAAACTTCAATGTACACATGACTGGGTATTTTACTTTTGGATGTGAGTAGTGATGGACAATTATACACTTCCTTCCAATGCAGTCCATGTTCAGGAAGCGTCGGGTCAGCCTCGAGCGCGACCAGTACAACACTCGAGTCCAGTGGGCTACGCTTTGATGTGATAGTGACACCACACTCAGTCTGTGCCGATCTGATGTGCAAATTGCACCGATGTTGCCAGATCCTGAGAACGGCACGCTCAGGCGCCGGGCTTTAGCTCAGCAGGCATCGAACCAACGTGTGCATTGAACTGTTCACCGTCGAAGTCGCTTGCTGCCATGGCACGCACAAGCGACCAAATTTGGAAGGTGTTGTCCGGCGCACCTGTAACACCACCACCTGCAAGGCCGGAAGGCCTCATGGTATTCAAGCCGGATCAGGCATGGGTGCGTCGGAGCACAGATGTCACACTGCCCGCCCTGAGCAGCAAGCCACATTACACTACCCGCTTGTCTGGGTCCTCAAGCAGTGACAAGCTCACGACTGATGCCACAAGGGACGTGCACGGGAGCGGGCCTCGCCAGCCGCAGGTAACATCAAATGTCATTCAATCAGTCGGTTGGCATTGAATGTTGAAACTCACTTTGACATTTCGGTTAACCTTTGGTCTTACGCTGTAAGTAAGCACCTGCAGAGGTGTTGATGAAGTATTAATGCTTGAGCTTTACTGAGCTGTTTGCTTCCCACTTTAAGACAGTGAGATTTGACTTTCACGTTTGCATGTCTCAAAGGCAGCACAGTACCAGCTTGCTGATGGGGTTGGCTTCCAAACCCTGAATCAGCGCCGTGCAAGGTACACTGTATACACTGCCTGGTACAGCTGGATTCCTCTTGTGTCATACTAGGGCAGCAATAATCATTGCTGTGACTGCCCATTCAGAATGCCATTGGTGACAACCAGGCAGGCCTGCGCAGAAACTGGCTTTTCAGTCATGCACAACATCCCTAACACAATGTCACAAGGCCACTCTTTGCCCACACTTGCAGTTTGCTGTCAGAGGAAAACGTCTCAGGACTCGTACCTGTAGTAGAGCAGCTGCAGCAAGCCTTCTCAAGTCATCAAGAAAAGCAAAAGTCATTCCAGGTGAGGTCACCCATTTGCAAGCAGCTTGTAAAACGCTTGTGTACTTGCAAACAGCTTTATCATGAGGCATCAAGTTTGTTGAAACACAAAGGTACACCTAAACCATTGTTTAACTTGGTACGTGGCAGCAGAACTCGTTGTCGTGGTCCCTGTGCAGCAATTGTGAGCATCACTTCTGTCACAGAAGTTCTGTGCAAGCCCCTGTCATGTCATGCAGTGAAATTTGCCTTACATGATGTCACTTGACAAGGTGTATTCACAACAAATTTCAATGTCAGGCGATTTGACAAGATGCAGTACAAAGTGCCAACGCAGGCCATGTTGTCAGCTTGTCAGCTTGTTTTCAGGCAGCACTGGTGGCTGAATTGCTAGCGCTGGGCAATCAAGTGGACACCATGCAGACGCAGCAGCAACTCAGGCTTGTTGACACCTCCCACACATCTTCCTCCCCGCCAGCCTGGCTGTCTCTGACCCCCAAAATTCAACAGGCTCAAGAGGAAGTACAGGCAAGTTCTGGCAGCGTGTTACCAGTTGCTCTGTCATCGTGATCTATAGGCAATGCAAAGGCCGCCAGCATACCTGCATGAGATGTTAAGTTGTGGGCCGGAACATATTGCATATCTGTCTGGTTTGCAGCTTATTCCAGCGTCAGTTCTGTAAACTGGATGTGCAAGCAAGCGTGTAGAACATCACAGTCTGTAACCGAATCTGTGTTGCCAAATTGAGCCATGTAACACTACACAGGCTACATTAGGCCTCTTGACAGACATCAATTTTGTGTTTATACTGAGCAAGGTGAGATGGGCAACTTCACAAAGCCTGTCACAGTTGGCCATCATGCATGATGCCTTTGCATGATAATGCAGAACACCGTGCATGAATTCCTTTCAACTTCTCTGGAGTCTAGTGATCATATGGCATGCAGGCAGTGAAATGTGATGTGGCCAACCTTGAGCAGCTGTTGTCAAGGCTGACTCAGCGCATGGAGGCGCATGACCAACAAAATCTGGAAAGAAGTCAACAGTTGGCAGACCTGACTCAAAAGCAATGGACAGAGTGCAGGTCAGCTTGGTCATTTTGTATATGGCAATTGAGGTGAAGTGTACAGTCATGATGATTGTAGCAGGCAGCACTGAGAGTGATTTGGAGTGCAGATGCACACTGTTATTCACAGATGAGTGTACAGTGAGCTGTCACGTTCTCATGGGCCAGAACAGTGCCCAATAGTTGCATTGATGTCTAAGTACAGGCAGTGTCGATTTAAGAAAGCTGTTGCCACTCGACTGCAAGAGAACTTGCTTGAGCAAACAAGCTATAGCAGACAAAGCAAAGAAAGCATGCAGCACAGTCAAAAGCTGTTCCACATTCTGACCACTCTTCTGGCAATTTTGACCAGCAGCTCAAAGACCACGTGCTCCTGGTATGTAGGAGGGATGTTGTTGTAGAGGCCAAGCTGCTACAGAAGTTGCAGCAGGCACAGAAGAGTGGCATGGACCAACAGCTGGCCCTGCTGGAAAGCGCACTAGTGCAGAGCTTGGACTCCAGCCTAGCGTCTCAGTCAGGCCTGGCTCACCGAGTCACCTCAGGCTTGCAGGACCTCAGCCAAAGCATCAAGCAAGACAAAGCCAATCAGGTGGGTTTGAGGCCGCGTCTTCCTGTGATTTGCTGACCTGCCTGTGCTGGGTTAAGGTCAAGGTAAGACAGAGATGTAGGGCATAGCAACAGCTAGGTGTTCTACAGGTGCCCAACAGAGGCTGTTTGCAGATTGTGCTGAGGACGTCAGACAGCATTGCCCATATCAGCTGTTACACATCACCACTCAACTTCTCACCACTGCTTGAATAGCAAGTCAGTCTTCCACCCTGCGTGTCATGAAGTGGGTTCATTTGTTATATATAGAATACAGACATTGCCAGTGCACTCTGAGTGGTATTGCAGGCAGCGTGGGAGCAGGCAATGGTGCAGGATGTACTGGGAGGCATGGCAGCCCTGCGCTTCTTCTGCCACGACCTTGAGCAATCCCAGCAGCAGGGCCTCGCCCACCTGCATTCCCTGCATCAGTCTGACGCTCAGGTGGTCTTTCTCCCATCCATATATATATATATATGAAGAAATATTATTAGTGACTGAAGCTAGCATAGTAAGGTAGCTCACAAAGCACAAAAGATGTATACCCTCAGACATATGTGAAATGAAACACAGATGTACTCCAGACCTGAGTGATGTGACCACTGCAAGCATCAACCGTAGTAATGCTGAGCAACATGATCGCCCATCAACTGGTGACTTTGACTTTCTGCTGACTGACGTCAGTCATGACTTAGTCACAGTTAGTCATGACTTATCTAGTGGCTGCCAGCCATCCAATTTATCTTTTGTGATGCGATCTGAGATTGCTTGAGTCCTCACATTGTTGTTCTAGACTGCAGGCTGAGCTCCATGTTGCCTGTTGTAACATGGTCTTTGCAAACTGCAGGCTCAAGGCGACATGCAGACACAGCAGAATCTGGCACTGACACTTAGACTCCAGAGTCTGCAGACACAGCTGCAAGCCGTGCAGAGTCACAGCAGCAGCAGTCAGTCATTGGCAGAGGAGCAGCAAGGGGTGTTGTTGGCTGCTCAGCGCAAGCTGTACACACAGCAGAGCAGGCTGATTGACAGTGTGGAGCTGCTGAGGCGTGAGGTGGAATCAGTAGCTGTAGAGCAAACCTTGCAGGTGAGACGAGTTCTGTGCTTTGGAGCACTCTTGCCTGAACCTGACCTAGCTGCTGCAGTGTCAGTCTTCTGATTCCTCAGCTGACCCAAAAGTGAAAGCAGACCTTGCATGTGTAGCACAGCAAGGTGAAAGTTGCAAATGAGTGCATGCACGCAGGTGGTCTCATCTTCATGACCTAACCAACATAATATCGCACCATGCATTTAGTCACCCTAAACCCTTGCATTGTTAAGTAGCGATGTACGCGTCGCAGCAGTGAGCTGACTGGTGACACGTGCTGTGCAGAGCAGTAAAGCAGATGCTGAAATGACCCAACAGTCCCAAGCAGCTGCAAACGCTGACAGAGAAGCTTTGCAGTCCCTGCAGACGCACCTCTCGTCCTTGCAAGCAGCACAATCAGCTGCAGAGTCACACCTTGCTTCTGCTGTGTCAAGCTTCTTTGCTGCCTCAGAAGCCCAACAGGCCAGTTGCTTGGCAGCCATGCAGGAGCAGCTCGCTGCATCTGGTGCTGCAGCTGATCTACAGACTGAAAAGCTGGCACAGCAGCTGAGCAGCTTGAGCAAGCAGATATAGGAGGAACAGGCTTAGCAGCTGACACCACTGCAAGCTTGTGTGCAGCAGGTGCCGCAGCAGCTGCTGGCATTACAGGATCAGCTGCAAGAGCAGCAGGCGCAGCAGATGGCTGGCTTACGTAATGACCTGCGTGAGGAGCAGCTGCAGCAGCAGTTGCAGCACCGCTCAGCAGCCTCAGATCTTGCTGCTGAGGTGGATGACCTGAAGCTGGCTTTGCTGGCAATGCAGCAGAAACAGCAGCAGCAGGACTCTCAATCCAGCTCAGCAAGTGCTGAAGTCAGTGCACAGCATGCTGCCGAAGTGACCAGTCTGAAACAGGAAGTGAAGCAGCTGCACCAGCATCTTCTGCAGCAGCAGCAAGAATCAGATGTAAAGGTCGCTACAGCTGCTGACCAAGTCATGACTGTAAGGCAGGATCTGCAGCAGTTGCAGGAGCAGCTGAGGCTTCAGGCAGATGCACATGCAGCTTCCGTCACCAAGTCTGATAGCAACCTGCAGCAGCTCAGAGACTCGCTCTCAGCTGAGTTCAGTCAGCGCCTTGAAGCTGCGACAGCTGCTCAAGCCAGGGAAACCAAAGTGCAGATGGCTGACATGCAGCAGGCAGCTACTGCTGGCCTGAGTGACAGCTTGACAAGACAGCTGGATGCTAAGTTGACTGCATCATTGGAAAAGGAGCTTGACATTCAGCTTCCTGCTAAGCTAGCAGCTGCAACCAAGAAGCAGCATGAGGAGCAACAGGTGTCTCTGCAGTCTCCCAAAAGTGCTTGTCAAAGCTGTATGGCATTGCAGTCCCAAAACAGCATTCACAGCAGCCATGTTAGTGAGTGTATGCCAGTCGGTGTCAGTTGCAGTGTCTGTGTATGAGCTTGCTCTCCCTAGTCATTGCAGCCAGAATGCAGCATCAGAACTGACCTTGTCGCCATCGCATTTTGTGCATGAGCATGCTCATGCTGTGGCCACTCCTTGCAGGGCTCAACCATGTTCATGAGGGACAATGCTGGCACTAGACTTTGATGGCATTCTGCTTTGAGCTGAATGCACAATGTTGGTGCACGACTCCTGGTCATTTGCCACTTGTGCGTCAAGGTAAACGACTCCTGTAGGTCGCCCACTGACCAGCAAGCTGTTAGGTTGCTGATGCAGCCATCCTGGTGACACCACTTCACCTGGTGCACACAGCCAGCATGACGCCACCACTATACAGACTGCGCATTGACTGTTTGGCTTGTCTTGTATTGCAGGCTTGGGTAGCCAGTCAGTTCAGTGGGTTCAAAGTGCAGCTGGGCGACATCCTGTCCAGTCAGCTGGCAGATGCTCTGGCTACAGAGCGCACCAAGACTGACACTGACATTGCTCAGGTAGGCAACACATGCGTTGTCTTGTCCTTCACATCAGGCTTCCCATCAAGAAGGCTTCACATCAAGAAGGCTTCACATCAATGTCAATTGAGATGCACGCCAACTGCCACAGAATATGCAGATGTGGGAGCTTGGAGTCTCTCTTGCAGTGCAAGTTTGTGATGCAGTGGTACCCATTCAGGCAGGTTTCATTCAGGCTCACAGCAGAGTGATGACTGGTGCCTTAGCCTCAGCAGGACTTGCTGGCAAGCATCGGGGTATGCCTTGTACAATAGGCCTATCATGACTAAATGTAACAGTGACCGGTGCAGGTGAGGCGACAGCTGTTGGATGATGCTGACAATGCCAGGTCTGTCACTCTCGCTGAGTCACAGCAGCTGCTGAGTCAGATGACAGCTCAGAAGGAGATTTTGAGGGCTGAGACAACTGAGCGCATTGCCTCGGCACTCCAGGAGCACAACTCAGATGTTGCTCACCAGGTCAGTGTGCTTGATCAGTGGTCGTACACTTGCACCCCAGGCAAGCCTGTTTTGGCTTGTATTGCTGTGCTGACTACAGCTTAAGCATGTAGACTCTGAGTTCATGTCTGGGTGCCATCTGTTATGGCTGCCGTCATTGCCCAAGTGTGCATGCAATTGCGTACTTACCTGGGTCTCACAAAGAGTGTTGCCGCACAAAGACAACAAGACAATGGTCCCACCAGTCTTGTTGATCGCCTGTCATGACACAGACCAAAAGCAAGGGAATTGTGGGGATCACTCATTGACACACCAGCAGCTTTTCTGCTGTACAGGTTGGCCTGCTGGGACAACAAATTGATGCAGCAATGATTGCAAAGCAGGACCAGCTAGCAGCTGCCATCACACAGCTCAAGGATACACTACACAGCGAGGTTGAAGAGCGGCTACAAGGCTTATCAGACTCGCTGACACTGACAATGACCTCAAATGCTGACGCGCTCAAAGCTCACTTTGAGAGCGAACTGCTGAGTCTGAGATCAGCTGTGAGTGAGCTGGAGAGCAGGGCAGGGCATGCTGGGGGTGAGCCTAGCAGCGCAGCACAGCCAAAGGCCTGGGCAGCCAACATGGACACTTTAGTGAACCATGTGAGTACCTGCTGAGTCCAATGTGCGTCATATGCAGCCAAAACGCCTGATCTAGCCTGAATTGTGTGTCCTTCATGGCACTGATCCGTTTCAGAGCTGCTGCCTATTCTGCCTATAAGTGGGCAAGTCAGGTCTTGCAGGTCACATCAATACTCGAATCACTGTTGTGCGTTTCATTGCCACTAAATGGCAAGGGGTAAACATGTTTGTCCATTGTGAGGACATGTTTTGCTGCAACTTAGGTCAATGCTGCTCTGGAGAGCGTGCACAGCCAGGTAGCAGGTGCACTGAGGCAGAATTTTGGCAATCTGACTGGCAAGCTCGAGGGCACCAAAGCAGCCCTTCGTGGAGAAATAGAGCGAGTCAACTCCATTCTATTAAGAAATCAGCTACAATAAATGTAGCTGATGTGACAGAAGCAGCAATGTAAACTTGATGTGCTGTCAGGCTGCTCAGGGCAGACAAATCCAATCAGTGTTATACCTATAATAGTGCAAATGCAACAAGTAGCATTTCTACAGTCATATTGATATGCGGGCAGACTGTGCGCAACATTGCTCATGCAGCTTCATGCTTGAGCTTTTGGATGATTACACACACGTACCTTGAAAGAAATGCAAGTTTGATGAAATAACGATTGCTCCTGCTGAAAGCAGCGTCACTTTTGCTTTGACATTTCTGATGCACCACTCTATATGTGTGGTATAGACTGTTTGTCAAGCTAAAAAAGGCAAGTTGACAAAGCAGCCGCAACACAAATTGCATGCTACTGGCATGACAATCAAAGCAAACAGCTGCTGCAATTCAAGCGTGCTCCAGAAGGCTTCCATCACAGCACTCATCCTCATATTTTGCTGTTTGACCCCATGACTATCTGAGTTGTATTGCTTACAACTCAGCATGGTCAACATGGGTCTTGACTCCAGGGCTGACACGCCCAGGGGCAGCAACAGTCACATGGCTCAAGTTTGCAAAGTTGGGAGCTCCCAGGGGAGAGGGCTTCAGTCCACGAGTGTCAGCTGTAGCATCAGCCTTGACACCAGCCAGAGACTGGGTGAGGTCCAGCTCACCAGTGACGTTCTTGGGGCCGTCAGCAGTGATAGGGGGGAGGATGTCACCGAACTCAGCCACAGTCATCTGCAGTAAACAAAGCTGTTGTTCGAGTCCAAACAGCTGTAAGCTAGGGGTTTGTACATGGCACCTTTGCTCTGCTGAGAGTGGCAATGTTACCTCCCATCTGAAATTGATGGGGCTGAACTTCTACCAGGCTAAATTCTACCAGGTAACAATCACAAGCAAGCCCAGAATGCCATTAAATTAAATTTGCCATATACAAAGCCCAAGAAACCTTGACACAATTCTAAACATTGATCTGCATGGTGAAAGGGATGTGGATACCTGAGGTGCCTTCTTGGGCCAGATAGGGAAGTTCTCAGTGCCAGAGGCCAGCTCATCAAAGCCCTTTGGGGTGTTGATCTTGCCCAGAATGCCCTCAGGGAAGAAGGTTCCCTTGCCGCTCTGGTCACCCAGGAAGATGATGTTCAAAGCCTGCACCGGTTGTGTTGTCACTTAGCGCCTGATTGGCACAGCTACTCAAAACCCACAATGCACTCTTGACATCCACAGTGCACTCAAACAGCATTAACCTGTCACGCTGAAGGGTCCATACAAATGCTGGACATGCTTGCAAAGAAACCAAGTGCAACCTGTCAAAACAGCAGAGGTGCAACGGTATGATAACCCCCACATTTTGCACCTTGCTGTGAAATTGCAAGCACAGATTGCACGATTCTTTATGCACAGGCAACGCTTTAAAACACCAGTGCATGGCAGCACGCAATAACACATATACAGGCGTCATGATAACGGTTACCTGAGCAGGTGTCCTGGCAAAGGTGAGGCCACGGATGTCTGTAGGGATGAAGTTGGCGTAGTCATGGGGCACAGCAATGGTGCGAGAGTCACTGTTGACAATACCCTGGTCATCAAACTGCGCAGGACAACAAAACACAGCTATAAGCTTTGCGCCTGACCATTGCTGCAGAGCATGTGCAACATCCAAAAAGCAAGAGCCAGCAGCTTGATTATGGATTTCACCAGATTGCAGGCAGCCAACTCAGCCGTATGCGACTCAACACACCTGAGGGCCGTCAAGGGAGTCACGCATGGCAGAGATGCGAGCAAAGACTTGCTGAGCGGTCTCGCCAAAGGGCTCAACGATCTTGTCCTTGAGGTCAAACAGCATGACACGCTCCAGGGTGGCCTGAGCAGTGGCGCTGGTGGCCAGACCAGCAATGGCCTGAGACAGCACTGGGTTGCCCACAATACCAGCCAGACCCTGCAAGTAGCAAACACACAGGTCAAGAAACAACCACATCAAGCGAGCTACTGACGCCAGCAACATACATGCTTGCAGAGATGTTCAAATCAGATTTACACGCAGATAATCCAAAGATACATGGCCGCATGTCACACACACTGTACATCAACTCTTCCTGATGAGCTTTGTGTTTGAATGTGAACAGCACATCTCAGTACCATTGTGAGCCATTGCAATGTGAAGCATTGCATCAAGAGCAGTGTCAGGGACAAGGACGGACCTTGTTGCCAGTGGCACCAAGCTCCTCCAGGGACAGCACAGACAGGATGAAGTTCTGGTCATTCAAGAAAGGGTCTGCAACCAAAACACACAGTCAGCACACAAGCGTGCAAGAATACTGGCCTTGACATACACCCTTTTGCAGTAGCACGCTGCAAAGTCTATAGACTGATGCCAGCTTGACCAGTCAACGCATTGGGGGGGAGGGGCTTACCAAAAGGCTTGCCAAACTTGTCAGCAACAGTTGTTCCCTTGGGCAGACCGTAGGCATAGGCCATCCAGGCGTTGAAGCCAGCATCAAAGTCAATGACTGGGCAAGGGTTGGCGCTGCCAGAATGCCTGGTCATCAGTGCATGACCCTGCAGACGTCAGCTCAGACTCAGTGACTTCCACACATTGACTCAGTGACTTCCACACATTGAAGTCTGTTACTAATGCACCTGCAATGAGACTGATGCACCTGCAATGAGTCTGCATTGCAATCGTTTGTGGTGATACCAGCAGGAAGACACTCAACAGACCAGGTTGCACACCCACTAATGCAAGCAAACATATACTGCTTTACAAACTAGGATACTTTACAAACTGACATGATTCACAGACATAAGGTATGGAAGTCAAGCTGACCTGCTCGTTCAGGGCAACCTCCTGCATCATGGACAGGTACTTCTCACTCAAAGGTGCCTTACGGGCTCCAATGGGAGTGGGTCCTCCCAACTGCAGGTTGTCAATGAATCCATGACTGCAACACAGCAAAACCCTGTCAGCATGGTGACAATGTAGTGAACTGGAAAATGGTCGTGGTGGCACAACAGGCAGAAGCAGATGCAGCTGAGGATCGATTTTTTGCTGTCTTACCCAAAGGTACCCCAGGTGTCAAACTGACCCTCTAGGCACCTGCAGTCAAAAGCAGCAGATAGTCAGCAGCCAAAACTTCCAGCACAAATCAAAGAGTGCACAAGCAAATGTGCTAAAAGTCATCAGATAAAAGGACTTACTCAACATTGGTCAAAAAGTGGATGATGTCCATGTCGGTCAAGTCTTTCTTGAAGGCAATAGCAGCTGCACAAACATAATACTCAGTCACACTGCTGTGGTTGGCCCAGGTCGTGATTGCAACAGTCTACTTCATTCAGACTTCTGACTACGTTCAGATGACTTGCAAAACCTACCTCTCACTTCAGTCGTCTGCGTGTTGAGCAGGCTGAAGTTGTAAGGACCGCCGGGATCGGTGGTCAACAAGTTTCCTGCAAACAAGGGCATAAATTAGCATGCTCGGCCAGAACTACCAGCTCAGAAAGGCAGACGATAGTAAATTAGGCATCAGTACACATGTGAGCGTGTCCTACCTGAGGGCAGCACGCCCTGACCTGGCGCGAAAGGCTGGGCCATCGCGGATGTAAGTCCCAGCGCAAGCAGTGCAATCATGAGTCCGGCCTGCAGAACATTCTCACTGCGTCAAGAGCCGACAGTGCAGGGCAACGTGGAGACTGGTCCCAAGTCGACAAGAGTTCCGGAACGAAAGAGTCTAGAAACTGATCTTACGTTAGCCATGTTGCTTGGAAAGCTGACACCCAACGTCTGCACTCTGAGAGTATACACTGTGAAAGCAGTTGGCTGTCGCTGGCGCAATCGAATCAAGGTCGATGATCTACGTTGTGTATAGCAGAGGTGCCTGCAGCATTCACCACACAGATGATGAGAATGCAATGAGGCGAGCCACGGTAATAAATGGCATCACGGAACTTAGCGTCACGCGACACGCAAACGGAACCCAGCGTCACGCACACGGAGTGCGGCAACCAATGTGCAGCATGTCAGACCAGCCGAGCACAGAAGCAAGTTTCAGGCACTGGCATGAGGCACCGGTGCAAGGTCCTCTTCATGTGTAGAGAGCTGCACGTTGCAGGTCACGCGTCGTGCGACTCTTATTTTTCCCACCTTGTCACAACCCCGACACAACTTTGTCTACCCAGGCTGCTTTGCAAATCCTGCTGTATAGCATTAGGCGTGTTAACTGTAATGTAGAGTAGCAGGCTCAAGCTGTAGAGCAGGTGCAATTCTGCTGAACTCAAGATCGTTTGTAATAAAATATATAAAATTTCTCTCAGCAGCGCAAAAGTAGTCTGAAAGCAGGCTTGCGGCTGCCATGCTTTGTTTTGCTAGCCTGGAAGCCACCTTCGTCCCCAGCGCATCTGAATATACTCAGTGGGTACAACTCACTGACTGTGGAAGTTTGCTGGACTAGCGATCCATTTTTTTCTGGTCCTGCAGAGGCAGGTGAACTGCCCACTGCGACAAACAGCTGCTTGACAACAGCATCAGCATTCTGGGGTGCCGAGCGTGCTGGTCAGAACAAGGCAAAGGTGCAGGTCGTGTCCTTCTGCAGCGCTTACAACGATCAGTTGAGGGCATCCTTTCATGCATGACGGCACACCACCAGCCTTTGTGGAAAGCATGTGCTATGTGCACACAAGCTGCATCACCAACATACAGTTGTATGCTGATGAGTCAACTCTCGTGCTGTTCTGCGGGGGGGGGGGTGAAGCTTGAGCATAAGGCGGATGCAGTTTGAGGCCCTAAGCAAGGCTGGAGTATCATTGCCCTAGACTAGCATCTGCTTCCTGTTGCTGCCAGATTCCAGCGTTTGTTGCTGCATTGTTGAATACAATTCTGCAAATTCAGGAATGCAACTTTGCCGGCACTTTGCAGATGACTTGGCTAAAAGTTAGCCACAGTCGGCAAACTGACGGCTAAGGATGGGTATGGTTGATTGCTAACATGATGTTGCCAGCAACTGAGTGCAATAGTAAGAAGTTTACTGTACTGCAGCTTCTTGTTGTGAGTGCATGATTCTCTCTGGAACATACTTGCCCATCATGAGCGAAAATCCTTCTGAAGTGCACACCAGCAGACTCCAAGGGCACATAAAGTGTGTCATCAGTTTGCAAACATGGGGGCATCTAAAGTGACACCACACTGCTGCTTGGTAGCAACAACGTGTTTGCTGCATGGTAGCAATGGCCCTTCAAACACAGAAGGTACTTTGAGTAGAGGCAACAGAGAGAGGGTGTTGCAATGCAGAGTTGCATCCATATCGGCTTGTCTAGAGGACTCTAACGTCAAGGTCTGGCTGCAATGCCCTCTTTCCTTGTTAATGCTAGTTGTATGCACAGCCATTCCCAGATTGCAGCTGGTGACAAGTGGAGTAGATCATGAAGCAGTTGCTTCCATTGTGTGCACAACAACCTCCACCGCTGAGCGCATGATTGCACCATGTTGGGCAGCTGACTGCTTCAGGACTTTGACCACCAGGGTATGATGAACAAATTTAGTCAGGGCAAAGTGCTTCATGCCATATGCATCAAGACTGCTTTATCATCATCACAACATACGGTGTATGACAGAGTGTATCTGAGCAAGACAGTGCACAAGGGACAAAGCGATGAAATTCGTCACAAGCCGAGTCCCTCCCGCAGAACCTCAACCTTGCATATCTGTCTAGACAACATACCAACCCTCAGTACAACTAGTTGTTCCTGGCTGTGCAGCTGCGTGCTATGCACGGGCTGCGATCAGTGGCACCCAAGTCACGTATAGATTTTGCCGGTGTGTTCAAGATCGTGAAAACACAGTCTTTAGTCCTAGTGGCGACCCAGGTGTCTCCCCCTTTCCCCAACGCGAGCCTTGCTGAGTCTTCTTGATCAGCTGCTTCTGCGATGACGTGCAACACGTCACGTACATATGCATGCAACTGTGCGTGATACTTTGTGTGTGTGGGATCTGGTTGCGGGGCTTTCAAAACGCTCAGCACGAACCGCGCGTTTCTACGCGTCTGGGTATTTAGTAAACTTTTTTGTCGAACGTGTATCTACGCGTCAGGTCATGTAGTAAACCTTTCGTTCAAACGGCAACTGATCAGTTCGAGCTCATCGTATCATGTGGGCCTCATGCCACTGCCCAAGGCCCATGATGGCAGTAAAATGTGACACACAGGAGGGCGGTGGAGTTTGAGGGCTTCCTCAGACTCCACCGCCCTCCTGTGTGTCCTCAAAGCAAGTCTGGGCTGAAACATCGTATGGCAGGTAGAACATCGTCTGAAGCTCCGTTTGTGTTGTTCAAGACGGGTGCGGGCAGACAAACCGCCCAGGGGCTTTTGTCTTAACAACGCAGTTGCTGACTTCATTGTGTACGACTTCGCGGCTGTCGTACACTTCGTTCAACTTCACGTGCATAAGACCGGAACTTACCACTTAAAAGCCGTGGATCCTGGACACCTGAAGACGTTATTAAGCTCTGGTAGACGTCAGCTGTTGTCACGGTGAGAGTAGCACCGTCTGGCAACTGCAAGATACGACTGTCTGTTCTAAGCATGTCAAGGCATTGCCGCAACTCATGACCGTCAGCCTTGTTGAAGTCATGTTCCAATACATGGGTCGGTCACAGTCCATTCGCATTGTCTTGCTACGAGTGCATCGTACCATTTCTGTCTGTTCTTTTGAAAGCTTTCAGTGCTTCCCAAGAACCCAACGGACAATAGATCTTGCCGTGTTCGTAAAGAGCACTTCAGCTGATATTTGGCGCCCTCAAGTCTTACACGGCATGATCTGAAGTTGCCTTTTTGGGTTTGGCAGGTGCTTAAGTGGCAGAGTAGGGGGTCCGCCTGCACTTGTGAAAACGACCAGCTGCAGCATCGGCACTGTGGCAACATCGAAGTCTGCTGGTCCGCCTGTGGCAGATCCAGCGCTAACACCACCCCAAGAGTAGCATTGCTTTCTAGCAAACCCCCGTGGCATTGAGTTTTGTCTACAAAGACTCGGCTTCCCTGTCTGCCCAGGCACGAAGCAGTAGCTACTACTGCAGTCGGTAGCGCAGCTCGCGCTGAGTTGCCTGCAATATTGCTGCACCGTCTCAGGTAGTCGGCTGTGACCTGGCAGCGACCGTCCGCACACCCCACAGCCCCAATCGCTTCGCCGGCCCGATTGATCAGTCAGTGCCAAACTGTCCTTCGCCTTAGCAGCTTGAAATGCGGGTTGCTGAAGCCCCAGCCATTGCCACCCCTGCACATTACATTTCCGCTCTTGCCCTGGTTTTGTCACCACCATCAGGCCTACGGCAAACCTGGCGATCGACACAACATCTCAACTCCTGTTAGCTAAGGCCATGCAGGGTAAGCAACCTGCAGACATGATACAGCACCACCTTCAGCTGCCAACAGACCCATCTAATATTGGGCCCTTTGATCCCACCAGCTGCCGGACTCTGTACATTGGGAATCTTCACCCATATGTAGCAGAGACTCAGCTGCAAGACCTGTTGACCTCAATGGGGTCTGTTTCAGAAGTCAAAGTCATCAAGGACAAGGCTACAGGCATGAGCGCAGGATATGGTTTTGTCAAGTTCCTAGACCATGCGTAAGCGCTGCAGCTGTTTGCGCATGAGTACTTGCCTGCACCATCGTCCCTGCTCAGAGCTTTCCTTCTGCACAGCATACCGGGTGCAAGCTGCAATGACACTGCATGGTGTTTTGCATTGCTGTTTGACTAAGCTCAATGACATTCACCATTGCTATGAGATATTTACATGTTTACACCAGCACCAAATCTGGGGCTGTCTCTGCAGGTCTGCAGAGGTGGCTATGCATGGCTTGAATGGTAGACTCATCTTTGGACAGGAGGTAAGCAGCAGCCCTTATCTCATGAACATATAAAGTGGTCAGCTTCACTGTTGGCTGCTTCCTTGACAGACCTGCTGACTCAGCTGCTGTATTTTGAAACACCTGACACTTTGCAGACTTTAGCATCACAGACTTTAAGAAAGGGCACTTGCCAGTCACAGTGTGTGTGCTACACTGTGTTATTCTCTGAAGGCTTTCAGTGACGCAATATGCATGTTGTATGATGCAGGTGCGTGTCAACTGGGCTTTCCAAAAGGACCAGCGAGAGGACACGTCACAGCACTGTCACATTTTTGTGGGGGACCTGAGCAACGAAGTCAATGACCGAGCGCTATTTGAAGCCTTTGAGCATTGTGGCAACTGCTCAGATGCAAGGGTCATGTGGGATCATGCTACTGGCAGGTGTGTGAAACTACTGTCTTGCATACCTGTATGCACTAATTCTTTGAGTGTCTGCTTGCATGACTGTCAGCACACCCTGACTCAAGACAGCACTTGGCCAAAGTATGATTTTGCATGTTCTGACCATACAGAAAGGACAAGTCTCATGCTCACTGATACTTTTGCAGCATTGCTACAGCTTGACTTGCTCATGTGCAATATGACTTGCTTCCATGCTTTCGTGAAGGTGCATGTTGTAATGGTTGCAGTCAAAAGCATAATGAACCCAGCCTGCAAGAAGGAAAATGCTTGTAAAAGCAAAGACGGTTATGGGTTTAGAGTCTAGAACATGGTATAGGTTTACGGTCTTAAAAAGGGTAGTTGCCTGCAGGAGCAAGGGGTATGGGTTTGTGTCCTTCAGAACACAGGAGGCCGCTGAAAATGGCATTGCCATGATGAATGGCAAGCTCGTTGGTCACAGGTAGGATTGGATGTTTATTACCTGTGATTTCAGCATGCTCGTATCATGCAAAGCTCGTTCATCAATAGCAAAGAGTTTGAAGTACCAAACATCAATCAGTTGCACTGCCTCTCTGCAAGTTTACAGAGCTTAAGCTTGGCACGTGTGTATGAGTGTCAATCTTAGCAAAACTTAGTATGGCTATGTGAGGTGAAGTGCACAAATGTGCAAACCTGCAGCATTGGTTGATATTCTCAGGCAGCGGCAGACACGCTGCAGCAGTGTCACACATGCCTGCACAGACAGACATACAGACAGACATCTCCAAAGCCCTGCAAAGTTCATGTGCACAAAGCTGATTGTGACTGCAGGCGCACCAGGTGCGGTTGGGCACAGCACAAGCAGAACACCAACAGCCTTGAGCCCTCGACAGTGGACCGAGCTGATCCCCAGAACGCCAATGTGTACGTCGGAAATGTTTCTCCAGATGTGTCAGACGCAGAGGTCAGGCAGCATTTTGGCCCATTTGGTTGCATTACGGATGTCAAGATCTACAGGAAAGGTGCGTGCGTTGTCCCACCTGCACAATGTACTAAGCTAGTCAGCCCAAGGCTTTTGTAGCTGTGTGATTGAGGCATTTCTTTTTATTTCATTCTATTATTTTGTATTCCTTTTATAAAGTATTGATCCATATACTACTTCATAAACAAATTTTTTTAATGATTGCTTTGCTGCAGAGTATCATTCGCTGTCAGTTACAGAAACTCAGTGACAGGTGTGATGTTACGATACAACACTGTGCTTCAAGCTTGTGTCTATGCGCTGCGTACGTCTACTTGCAGCTGCTTTGTTCTGATTCTCTGCTTTGATTCTGCTCAGCTCAAACAAGCTGATGTTGATGGTTTTAATTGTCAGCAAATCATGCACAGCATGTGCGCTGGTCCAGACAGTATGCCACAGCTGACTATCTGTAATGTCTTTATGTGAAGTGCTGATGTGATATTTGTGTGTGTGTGTGCATGTATGTGTGCAGGCAGCTATGGGTTTGTCAACTACACGAGCCATGCAGAAGCAGTCCAGGCCATTGTAGCAATGAATGGCAAAGTGATTGGTAACAAAGCCCTGAAGTGTGCCTGGGGACGGCATCAGCCCCACCGAAATCATGGGCCTGTCTTGGGGATGCTGCAAGTGCAAAATCAATTAGGGTTTCTGGGCGCCCAGACCATGCTAGGGTCTATCAGTCCCATGCTGGGCATGCCTGGTGGCATGCAGATTCCCAGCCAGCTTCAGATTCCTGGCCCAGCTCAAAT